>Ga0172382_10001480_pt1 | contig 42017 bp, 38 predicted proteins | sample Leawel138RmetaG_FD_122245 | JGI IMG/M metagenome (GOLD analysis project Ga0172382, IMG submission 122245) | Leachate microbial communities from a municipal landfill in Southern Ontario, Canada - Leachate well 138R metaG | ecosystem: Engineered > Solid waste > Landfill > Unclassified | place...
GGTCGAGAGAAAGCACCCTTTTATTTTTGAGAGTTTCAGGAATGTCCCCGGATATAATGCGCTGCGCGAGCCCTTCAACGATGGCGGTCTTGCCGACCCCGGGCTCGCCTATGACGACAGGGTTGTTCTTCGTCCGGCGGGATAATACCTGCATGACCCTGCGGACCTCCTCGTCGCGACCGATCACCGGGTCAAGTTTGCCCTTTCTGGCCTCCTCGGTAAGGTCGCGGCAGTATCTCTGGAGAGCCTGGTACTTTTCCTCGGGAGCCTGGTCGGTCACGCGCTGGGTGCCCCGCAGATCTTTCATTACTGTATAGATGCTGTCCTTGGTGACGCCATATGTGTGCAGTATCGCTGCTGCAGGGGAATCCTTCGCGTCCGCTATGCCGATGAGCAAATGTTCGACGCTGACGAATTCGTCCTTGAGTCTTTCGGCCTCGTTAAAAGCTGTGTCGAGGGTCTGTTTCAGGCGTGGCGAGATGTACGTCTGGCCCATCCCTCCCTCGACATGTGGGATCTTCTTGAGTTCCCGTTCGAGATCACGAGCAATGATATCCGCCCTTGCACCGAGCTTTTCGAGTATAGGTCTTATTATTCCTTCCTTCTGCGAAATGAGGGCAAGGAGGAGATGTTCGTTCTCGATGCTCTGGTGGCCCAGTGATTCGGCTTTCTTCTGAGCTTCCTGTACCGCTTCCTGGGCCTTTATCGTCAATTTTTCCCAATTCATATATTCACCCCGCAAGATCCGTCTTAAATTGTTTTCTTGATGTCAAACAATGTGCATCCAAAATCTGTTGAAAATATAAGCATTAAATCGCCAAAAGCAACGGTGAACGGCAAACGGCAAGCGGCTAACGGCGAAAGAAAAAAACAGGTAATTCCGTTAGCCTTTAGCCGGGCATTTTTGACTTCACCTAATTCAGTGTGCTAAACAAATAGCCATGAATGTTAATTGGGAGGGCAGGGAATATACCTTCGAAAAATCGATGCTTGTTTCCCGGCTGCTCGAAGAACTGAAGCTGAGCAAGGAAGGTCACCTTGTCGTAGCCAACGACAGACTCGTCACTGAAGACCATCGACTTGAGGCCTCTGATAACGTGCGGGTCATACGGGTAGTCTCGGGCGGATGAAATGCAGGATCTGCGGACAGTCCGCAAGTATAGCCTTAAGATCGCATAAGACCGCATTCTGCGATACCCATTTTATTACCTTTTTTGAAAAGAGGGTACAGACAACGATCCGGCGGTATAACCTGATCAGGGGCGACGACCGCCCCATAGTTGCCGTGTCAGGGGGGAAGGACTCGCTTTCCCTGTGGGTATTCCTCACCAGGATGGGGATAGCCGCCGACGGTATTTATGTCGATCTTGGCATAGGTGATTACTCCCGTGTCTCCCTTGAAAAGATCAAGTCCGTGGCGGATGTGATCGGTAGAAAGGTGTACATATTTCACGTTCCGGACATCTTTAAAAGGGATATTACCGCGGTTGCGAAAGCGCTGCGAAGGGCCCCATGCTCGGCATGCGGTATGATCAAAAGGTACGTAATGAACAGGGTATGCGTCGAGAAAGGGTACAATCTGCTACTTACCGGGCATAACCTCGATGATGAGGCCGCCGCTCTCTTTGGAAATATCCTGTACTGGAAAAAGGAATACCTGTGGAAGAAGGATATTTCCCTCGACGAAGATGAAGGGCATCTGTCGCGCAAGGCCAAGCCTTTTTTTCTTTGTTCGGAGCGCGAGGTGGCAGCATATGCCATTATATCCGGTATTGACTACATATACGAAGAATGCCCTTTTTCAAAAGGCGCCAAGACGATCACGTACAAGAACATCCTGGGAGGTCTCGAGGAGGCTTCGCCGGGGACCAAGCTCATGTTCATCAAGGGATACCTCAAGGAGCTTCAGGAGATGAAACAAGGGCCTGCCCGGAAAAACTTCCGGACGGACAATGCCGCAGGAGGTTACTGTGAAGTATGCGGATATCCATCTGGGGGAGGCATGTGCGGATACTGCCGGACCCTCCAAAAATTTGAAATTCCCTGTACGGTCGAGTTCGAGGAATATGGTTGATATCGATTGACACCGGTTGCGCCCTGATGACATAATTCGATTATAAAAATGATTGACAGATTATCGCAGCTTATCTTCAACATCTACGAGGCATTTACCGTTGCTCTGTACATACGCGAAAAAGATACGCTTAACTGTATATCATCGGTCACGTTTGCCCGCAGTTTCGATCAGAAGAGACCTATCCCGATAGAGAGCACTTTGCCGGGCTGGGTTATCAAGCATAACGCGCCCCTTATCATACCCAATTTTGACAAAGATGAGGATGTCCTCGGATATTACGGCGGCAATGAAGGTATCAAGTCCTTCATGGGGTACCCGATGGATACCGACGGAGTCATCATCGTCGACAGCAAGAAAAAATATGTATTTACGGACAGGGAAAAGAAGATTCTTGCGTCATTTGCATCACTCATCCATGAGGAATTGGAAAGGGAAGAAGTGGCCATGCATGCCGAGGAGACCATCGCCGAGCTTTTTGCTGAACGAAGGATAATGAATCTTTTGAGCGCCCTTAATATGTCGAGGGTTTCAACACCGGAAGTGCTCGCCGAGATACTCGGCCTGTCCGGAGGTTCGTTCTGTTTTACAGGTATAGAGAAAAAAGGACGGCTTGCGATACAGGATATCGCCGGAATTGACAACCCTGGCCTGTCAAAGAAGGAATGTCAGGCGGGAAGCATCGCTTCGCTCGTCCTGGAGGGAGGGCAAGAACTCCTGCTGCCCCACGACAGTGCGTATCTCAGGGAAAAGCCTGTACTGTTCCCGAATGAGCCATTCAAGGCCCGCCAGTTTTTCGGATTTCCCCTGATAACGGAGGACACGACATTTGGCGTGCTGGGTTTTATTTCTCTCAACGAGATGAAACTGAGGGAAAACTCCATAGGTGCGCTCAGAAATGTCTCATCACTGTTCTCGCTGTATTTTACCGCGCAATGGATGCGCGGGCACCTTGACCGGATCCGCGATTTCGACCCGGTGACAGGTGCGTTCCAATTTCCGGTCTTTCTCGGTGTTGTCGAATCCTTGGCAAGGAAAAAAGAGAGATTTTCCATCCTTTGTGTTAAGCTCGGTAACATGGCGCTGTACAACCGGAAAATGGGTTGTGACGGGACCAACGATCTTTTAAGGCGGATATGCCAGGTAATACGCTATTGTGCGGGGGGCAAAACGTTCGTGGCCCGCAAGAGCGGGGGCCGGTTCTTTGTCCTGCTTCGCGGCGGGGAGACCTATGAAACGAGGAATATGATGAAACTTCTGTACCATGCAATAGGCAAAAGCCTCGCAGAAGAAGGCCTTTCGCCGGGTATCGGTGTAATAGAACTTGGTACGGTCACTTACCCGGACGATTCTTCGGACCCGTGGGAGCTTTTTGACAGGATAGAAGAAAAGAAGATACGAAAATTTATTGAATAGGGAGGAAGAGGGGGATGGGGTTCTTTAGAAATCTGTTTGGAATGTTTTCTACTCATCTTGCCATGGACCTGGGCACGGCGAATACCCTCATTTATATGAAGGGCGAGGGCATTGTGCTCAATCAGCCCTCGGTTGTGGCGATCGATAACAACACAGGCAAGGTCATTGCCGTTGGCAAAGAGGCTAAGGAATATATTGGACGCACCCCGCCGAACATCAGTGCGATACGTCCCCTGAAAGACGGTGTAATCGCGGACTTTGACGTTGCAAGGGCGATGATCAAGTATTTTCTCAAAGTGGTCAGCAACGAACGAAAGATATCCAAGCCGAGAATGGTCGTCGGTGTTCCGTCAGGCATAACGCAGGTTGAGAAAAAAGCGGTTATCGATGCATGTTTTCAGGTCGGCATACGCGATGTCTACCTGATGGAAGAGCCAATGGCGGCATCAATAGGCGCAGGAATGCCGATAGAGCTTCCCCGCGGCAATATGATCATCGATATCGGCGGCGGTACCACCGAGGTAGCGATCATAAGCCTTTCTGCGGTAGCATACAGCGAGTCCCTCAGGGTGGCCGGCGACGAGCTTGATGACGCCATAGTGCGGTATCTCCAGAGAAAGCATCAGCTTGCGATAGGCGTGATCGCGGCGGAAAAGATAAAGATAGAAGGGGCATCGGCCTGCCCGATAGATTCTTTGAGCGATGTCATCAATGTAGTGGGAAAAGACCTGCTCACGAGCATACCGAAGAGCATAAAGATGTCGAAGGAAGAGGTACGCGAGGCGATCGAAGAGCCGATCTCGGCAATCCTCGAGTCGGTCAGGCGCGCACTCGAGAAACTCCCCGCGGAATTTGTTTCCGACCTCAATGAAACAGGCATGGTTCTTACCGGCGGCGGCGCACTTTTGAAAGGCCTCGATCAGAGGATCGAGAACGAGACCGGCATCAACGTCATAGTAGCCGAAGACCCGCTCGAATCCGTGACGATGGGCTGCGGGAAGGCACTGGAGGAGATGAATAAATACAAAAAGGTATTTATTAATTAGGACCGTAAGTCGTCAGTCGTCAGTTGTTAGAAACATTCCAACCCGCGATCGTCATCCAGGCGCTTGACGCTGGGATTCAAGGTTTTGTTTTTATTGTATTTTCCGTATTTAGATGATTTTAACAATCAGAAGTTTGCATTAAAGGCAAATACTGGATTCCGTCCACTCAGGGGATGCCCGGCATCGGTATGACACTCTTGAAGTTACTCCAAAAACCGCGCTTATTAAACCTTACGACTCACGATCTAATATTCACTGATCGACCACTCCTCATACAGAGATCCCTTCAATTCCGCCAGAAATCGCGATGGGCGCATTATGGTGTGGCCGGCCTGGCGGTCGAAGGCCAGTATAGGGTAGCACAAATAGAGCTCATCCATTGCCCTGGTGGACGCGACATAAAAGAGGCGCCGCTCTTCTTCGATGGCCCCTTCTTCAATCGCTTTCGGGTTGGGGAACCTTCCTTCTGCGCACCATATGATAAACACGACCCGCCATTCGAGCCCCTTGGCCTGGTGGATCGTGCTGAGAACCACCCTTTCTTCGTCGAACTCGCCCGCTGTGATGACCTCTTCGCCGGCCAGGCCACTCATGAGGGACAGTTCACCCAGGAAAGAATCCACGGAATTATATTTGGTCGAGAAATTAATGAGCTGGCCTAAGTCCTCGAGACGGGCCTCATAATTGGGATATGTGAATTTCAGGTATTCTATGTAACCGTGCTTGAGGACGGCCGAGATCATGTCCCCCGGTGCCTCCTCGTTCTGCAGGTCCTTAAGCTCGGCAAAAAGCTCCGCCCAGACGTCGAGGTTCTCTTTTCGGACGCTCTTGAATTTTTCCCCGATGCTTTTCGATATCAGGGGCGCGAACGGGTCTCCCTGTTCCTTGAGATACGCATAGATATTGTCCGCCGTCTTTTTTCCGATGCGGGGAAATATGCAGAACATTCTTTTCCACGATATCTCGTCGTTCGGGTTTGACACGACCCGCAGGAACGAGACGACATCCTTGATATGCGCCTGCTCGAAAAATCTCAGACCGCTTCGTATCTCAAAGGGTATCCCGCGGCGGGTCAGTTCCATCTGGACTTCCATTGAATGATAGTGGGCCCTGTAGAGGACCGAAATCCGATCGAGCGGGATGCCTTCGTCCGATAGCTCCAGTATCCTCTGTGCGACGAATTCTGCCTCTTGCAAAACGTCGCGTGAGGGAGCGATAACGGGAACAACGCCGTTTTGTCTTACAGCGTGCAGGTTCTTTTCGTACTGGTTGATATTGTACGAAATGGAATTGTTCGCGAGATCCAGTATCTCGGGCGTGCTGCGGTAATTGGTCTCCAGCTTGAAGATCTTCGCTTCCTCGTATTTCTTCGGAAAATCGAGTATGTTCTGAAAATTGGCTCCGCGGAAGGAGTAGATGCTCTGCGCATCATCACCGACCACCATTACATTGCGGTTGATCAGGCCCATGAAATCTATTATCTCTGACTGGATCCTGTTGGTATCCTGGTATTCATCGACCAGGATATGGCTGAAGGTCATTGCGTAGAGTTTTCTCAGTTCCGGGTCTTCTGAAAGTATCGTATGCCAGTACGTGAGCAGGTCGTCGAAGTCCATTGCATTGGTTTCCCGCTTCTTACGGGTGTAGAGCGTGTGGATCGTCGTAATTTCATCGACAAGATCGTAGAAGAAAGGGTTGCGATCCCGGATCGCCTCTCCGACCGTCTGCATGGTATTGGCTGCGTAGCTGAACAGTTCCTTGAGGACCCCGCCTTTAGGGAACATCCGGTTTTTCGTATCGATGCGCGATTCCTTTACGGCGAGTTCGACAACATCCTTCGCATCTTCGTTATCGAGTATGGTGAAGTTCTTGCGGTAGCCTACCCGGCCGGCGTGCTGGCGAAGGACCAGATTGCCGATATGATGAAACGTGCCTCCCCAGATATAGCGGGTGTCCATTTTAACGAGATGTTCGACCCGGTGGAGCATTTCCCGCGCAGCCTTGTTCGTGAACGTAAGAAGCAATATTCCGCTTGGCGGTACGCCCCGCTCGAGAAGACGTGCGACCCGGTATGTGACGACGCGGGTCTTGCCGCTTCCGGCTCCTGCGATAACAAGGATCGGCCCGTCCTCGCTTAAGACAACACTACGCTGTTCCTCATTCAATTCCCGGCTGTAATCGATGGCGGTTTTGACGGGTGGCACATCGCGGTGAATGGTATATTTTTTCACAGCGATACATTATGCCCTGCTCGATGGGCCATGTCAAGCAAACGCCCAACGAGTTGCCGTGATGGATTGGTATGTTTTTGTCGGTGATTTTTTTACATTTTTTTGGTAGACTCAGGAAATTTCGCATCGATCATATTTAACGCAAAGGAGGAACAGTCATGCGTATCGTATTATTGGGAGCACCGGGAGCAGGCAAAGGCACGGTCGCGAAATCCTTGACCGAATATGACGGATCGGTACAGATCTCTACGGGAGACATTCTGCGCAACGCCGTAAAAGCAGGCTCGGAACTCGGCAAGAAAGCCAAGGGGTATATGGAGAGCGGCGAACTTGTCCCTGATGACCTTATCATGGATATCATGGAAGTGAGGATGAAAGAGCCGGATTGCCAGAAGGGTTTTCTCCTTGATGGTTTTCCGAGGACGATCCCCCAGGCGGAAGCATTGAAAAAACTTCTGGAGAAGATCGGTATTAAGCTCGATGCAGCGATCAATCTCGACGTCCCGACCGAAGTCATCCTCGACAGGCTGACCACGAGACGGACATGCTCGAACCCTGACTGCCAGGAAATATACAACATTAAAAGCAAGCCGCCCAAACCGGATGGAACCTGCTTCAAGTGTGGATCTCCGGCGGTCCAGCGCGCCGACGAGACTGAGGAAGCGATCAAGCAGAGGCTCGCCACGTATAATGAAAAGACGGCCCCCCTGATCGATTTCTATAAAAAGGAAGGCCTTCTCATAACGATAGCATCCCTGGACAGCATGCAGATCAGGGACGACATAATAAAGGCGCTCAAGAAATAAGAAAACAGGTAATTAGGTGATGGGTTATGGGTTATAGGCAGCAGGCAAAAAACCTATAACCCATCTTTTCCCATTACCCCTTACCTATGGTTTTTGGATTTTCGACATATTTTCTCACCAAAGATACACTGGGCCCGACACTGGACGCGATTGTAGCCTCGGGTTTCAAGGCCATCGAGCTTTCCTACGAGCCACCGCATTTATTTGACTACAATGAGAGGCTCGCCGAAAAGATTGACCGGCTCCGCGATGAAGGTGTGGAATTTTCAATGCACGGCCCATTTCTGGAAACCAATTTGGGAAGTTATCTCGATGATATCCTGCGCCTGTCACGCGACAGGACTGCCGCATGCTTGAAGCTCTGCGCGCAGCTTGGCGCAGACCCGATCGTCGTTCACCCAGGATATTCATTCTTCCGGAAACTCAAGGAATTCGACGCGGCGTTAAAAGGCCGGTTCCTTGCCGCACTAAAGGGTATTGCGAAGGAGGCGAAGGACTTAAGCGTCAGGGTTGCACTCGAGAATGTGTTCATGTCCTATTTTTATTTTCAGCACCTCGATGAGTTCAATGACATCGTCAAGGCCGCACCCGGGATCGGTGTGACCCTGGATATCGGGCACGCATACATTTCAAAACGCATGGCGAAAGACCCGGACCCGGAGAGGTCGATCCTTGATGATGTTCGCAGGATGGGCATAGAGCATCTGTTCCACGTTCACCTCCACAACAATGACGGCACACGGGACGATCACGATTTTGTTCAGGGCTCAATAGATATGGCGAGGATCCTGAGAGGCTTGAGCGAACTCGGTTACACGGGCAAGGTCGTGATCGAGACCCTCGACGCCGAACGAATGGGTTTCGAACCGGTAATCGAAAAGCTCAACCAGATAAAGCCGTAACCATAAAGAATTGTTCTAGGTTTTAGGTTAAAGAATCAGAACGAGATCGGAACCTATACACTTTACATATGTCTTTTTAACCTAGAACCTAGAACCGCCTCTATCTCAGCATCATCATCCAAAACAGGTACACCGCCGGTGAGACGAAGGTCGACAGCGTGATGGCACCGGATGCGATCTCGGCGTCTCCATCCATTTCGCGGGCCATTATATAGGCCGTTATAGCCGTGGGTGTCGCGAGAAGGACCATCGCAGGAAAGGCCTCCCGGATATTGGGCGAAAACAGCCGGTAAAAAAGAAGTGCGGTACCTGGGAGAACAAAGACTTTAAGAATAGTGGCGAGGGCAGACGTCCTGAACGTCTTGCGGAGCATGCCGGGAGAGATGGACCCTCCGATGATGATAAGGGCAAGGGGAAGGGATATGTTTGCCACAATTTCCATGCTTTTCATGAGAGGGGCCGGCATCGAGAGGCCGGCGAGAACGAAGATGATGCCTGCAAAGGTGGCCATGATGATCGGTGTTGTGAGGATCGAGACCGCGATCCTGAGAGGATTCCGGTGCCCGCCCGATGACATGGCAAGAATGATGATCGCGAGGGCGTTATTGAAAAGGATCAGGGTGCCGGCCAGAAGGCTCCCCTTTTCAAGGCCTTCCTCGCCAAGCATATAGAACAGCATGGCAAGACCGACGTACGCTACGTTTCCGTGAAACGTCGATTGGACGAAACTTCCGAGTTTGCCCCTCGTGTGTCCGGCCACCTTAGCTATTGTCAGTGCGATACCGACAACGATAAAAGCCGGAACGGTAACCGAAACGATCGGAAGCCATCCGGTACTTTTCAAACCGGCTTTCACTATCCCGATAAAAATGAGAAAAGGAAGAGGGAACCGAAAAACAAAACGGTTCGCCTCCGATATGAATTCTTCGGATAGCACCCGTCTGCATGTCAGGAAATAGCCGAATGCTATAATGAAAAAAATAGGTGCTATCGTATACAGAATGTTCATAAAATACATCTAGGTAATTTGGTATCCATATTTCCTGTGATTTTGTTCAGTATGAGAAACATGTAGTTAGATACCATTTTCCCTGGCTTGCCGCAAGAGGTTGAGCCGAGCGAAATACTTGATATCAGGGGGCTTTTGGGTCTTTTATTTTTATTGACAAAGCACGCTTGAACACGATATAAAAGAACGTGAAATTAGTAACAATATCAAAAATCAGGGGGTACCAGGGATGTTAAAAGAGTCAGTGATCAGCGAATTACAGAAGATTGTCGGTAAAGACAACGTATTGACAGCGCCTGAAGCTCTTAAAGCCTATTCCTACGATGGAACAACGAGCTGGATCCATGAACCAGATGTCGTTGTTTTTCCTACGACGACTGATGAAGTATCCCGGATTATGAAACTGGCCAATGCCGAGAAGATACCGGTCACCCCGAGGGGCGGCGGCACAAACGTCAGCGGAGGGTCTGTTCCCTGGCATGGCGGCATTGTTATGGTTATGACGAAGTTCAACAAGATCGTCAAGGTCGACAAAGAGAACTTGACAGCCACGGTCGAGCCGGGTGTCGTTCTCCAGGACCTTACCCTCCGGCTCGCGAAAGAAGGCCTGTTCTTCCCGCCCGATCCGCAGAGCTTCCTCGGTGCGACGATGGGCGGTATCATATCCGAGAATGCGGGCGGTCCCGCAGGAGTGAAATATGGCGTCACAAAACAGTATGTTCTAGGTGTCGAAGTGGTCCTTCCGAACGGCGAGGTCATCCATCTCGGCGGCAGAACGCTGAAGAACGTTGTCGGCTACGACCTGCTTCATATCTTCATCAGTGCCGAGGGAACACTCGGAGTCATCACCAAGGCCGAATTGAAATTGAACCCCCTGCCCCAGGCAAGAAAGACGCTCTGCGTTGTCTATGACGATGTCTCGGTCGCCGGCGAAGGTGTGTTCCGGGTGCTCGAACACGGTATTATCCCCTGCAAGATCGAAATGGTAGATAACTGGGTGATCAACCGGATCGAAGAGATGATGCCGATCGGCTTGCCGAAGGATGCCGATGCATGCCTCTTATTCGAGGTAGACGGAATCCCGGAGGTTGTCGAGAAGGAAGCACAGAAGATCGCAGAGATCACAAAGCAGTATGGTGCAAAGGAAGCCCGCATCGCAAAAGACACTGACGATGCCAACAAGTACTGGCTGGCCCGCCGTGCCGGCTTCGCTGCCGTCTTTGGCAAAGCCAAGCAGGTATTTGCGGAAGACGTCACGGTACCACGCGGAAATATCCCAGGGTTCGTCAACAGGATCAGGGAACTCGCCAAGAAACACAATGTCGAGATCGTCGTCCTCGGCCATGCCGGTGACGGAAACCTCCATCCGGCCGTTTTGACAGATCCCGCCAACAAGGAGCATTATGAGCGTGCCTTAAAGGCAGTGGACGACATCATTGAAAGCGCCGTTGAGTTTGGTGGTGTGCTCTCCGGGGAACACGGAATCGGCCTTGAGAAGCAGAAATTTATGAGAAAGGTCACCGAGCCGGCCGTCATAAACATGATGAAGGGTATCAAGGCGCTTATCGACCCGAACAACATCATGAACCCGGGCAAGATCTGGGAGTAGCCTATACAAGGGGGTTTAATAGTGAAAGACCTTAAAGAACTTAAAAAAATAGAGCAATACGCAGATCAATGCATGAAGTGCGGGTTCTGCAGCTTCTTCTGCCCGGTATACCAGGAAGAGAAAATGGAGACCTCCGTTGCCCGCGGGAAGAATTATCTCGTCAAACAGGTGCTTGCGGGCAAACAGGAATGGACCCCTGAAATGGCTGACATCATCGGCAAATGCCTCCTGTGCAAACGGTGCGCGGCAAACTGCCCCGCGAAGACACAGATCGACCGCGTTGTTGTCGCAGCCCGCGCCCAGATGGTCAAGGAGAAGGGCCTCGGTTCCATTAAGAACTTTGCCTTCCGCAAGGTCATGGCCGACAGGAAGGCATTCGGGAAATATGCCCGGCTTCTGCAGAAGTTCCAGTGGATGATGCCGACGACCGAAGGCAAGATCAAACACCTTCCCGATTTCGTGAAAGGACTTGGCAAGAGGAACTTCCCGGCGCTCGCGAAGACATTCCTGCGTGACCAGGTAAAACCGGTGTATAAACCGCAGAATGGTCAGCAGCCGAAGTTCAGGGTCGGTTTCTTCACGGGCTGTGCGATGGATTTCGTTTACCCGGAACTGGGCCTGAAAATTATCGATTTCCTCACAAAGCACGGGTGTGAAGTCGTGGTCCCCGAGGAGCAGAACTGCTGCGGCGCCGCGATCTATTTCAGCGGCGACGTCGAGACCGGCCGGATGCTTGCCGACCTCAATATCAAGGCCTTCAAGGATCTGAATGTCGATTATATCGTGACCGGTTGCGGCACATGCAGTTCGACGCTCAAGGATTACCAGAAGTATCTTCCTGATAACGAGGACCAGCAGCAGAGGTACACCGAGTTCGAAAAGAAGATCAAGGACAGCACGGAATTTATCATTGACATCCTGAAGGTCCCGCCCGAGGAATTCAAACTGAAAAAAGAATTCGAAGGCAAGACCGCGACATGGCATGACCCATGCCATCTCATCAGGTACCAGAACATAAAGGATCAGCCGAGGACGATACTCAAAGGCCTCAAGGGCCTCAAATATGTTGAAATGCCCAACGCGGATATGTGCTGCGGGATGGGCGGCTCGTTCAGCGTCTATCATTACGACCTGACGAAAAAGATAGCTTTAAAGAAAATGGATGGAATAAAAGCGACTGGCGCGGATATCGTGGTTACTGCTTGCCCGGGCTGTATGATCAACCTGCTTGATAACGTTTTGTTAAACAAAATGCCACAGAAGGTACATCATTTGCTTGAGCTGGTGGAGTAGGCTATCGATATCCCTAGGACAACCGTACATCTACTATTTCTAACTCGATAGGAGGATCACACTCATGAAGAATGGCCACTGGATGACAGCGAAGGATGTTCTAAGGATTCAAGCATTTAAGTACCCGGACAAAGTTGGCGCAAAAGATTTGTACAAGGCATTTACCTTCAAGCAGTGGAATGAAAGGGCCTGCCGGCTTGCGAATGCTCTCGCCGACCTGGGCCTCAAGAAAGGCGACCGTTTTGCGGTTCTCGCCTACAACTGCGTTGAATGGATGGATTTCTATGGCGCAGCCGCAAAGGGCGGCTTTCTCTGCGTGCCGCTGATGTTCAGGCTTGCTGGACCTGAGATGGAATACATCATCAATCACTGCGAAGCAAAGGTTTTTATCGTACAGAGCGGTGTGGACCCGGCAGACGGCAAGGAATTTCCCTGGATCGAACAGGTCAACGGTATGAAGAAGAACCTGAAGACCGTTGAACACTATATCAACTTTGCCGTTGACAGCCCCAGCTACGATGGTTTCATCAACTACGAGCAGATGCTTGCAAAGGCAAGCCCGGCAGAACCGGATGTCGAAGTTACCCCGGACGACATATGGGTTATCATGTATACCGGCGGAACGACCGGCCTGCCCAAGGGCGTTATGAAGAGCCATGCAAACCTCTTCTCCCAGTATTTCATTATGATCTACGATCATGAATTCAATTTCGACGACACCATTCTTTTGGTTATGCCCTGCTGCCACGTCAACTCATTGTTCTACTCATTCGTCGTTACATGGGTCGGCGGCACGGTCATGTGCTACAACATGGTTTCTTTCAACCCGGAAAACCTCATCAAGACATTCTCGGACCACGGGGTCACATTTACGTCCTTGGTACCGACACACTACATCATGATGCTGGCGCTCCCGGACGATGTAAAGGCAAAATACAACCTGAACGCGATCAAGAAGCTCCTGTGCTCTTCGGCACCGGCGCGGCGCGACACGAAACAGGGCATCCTCAAGATGTTCCCGAACTCAAGGCTTTTTGAGGCATACGGGTCAACGGAAGCAGGGTGCGTCACTATCCTGAAACCGGAAGAACAGATGAAGAAGCTCGGTTCCATCGGCCGCGAGGCGATCGGGACTGACATCCTTCAGATCTACGACGAAGACGGGAACCTGATCACGGAGCCGAACAAGATCGGCGAGATCTACTCCCGCAGCCCGATGATCTTCGAGGCGTACTGGAAAGACCCGGAAAGGACAGAAGCCGCTATGAAAGGCCAGTACTTCAGCGCCGGCGACATGGGTTACCGTGATGAGGAAGGCTATTACTACCTGGTCGACAGGAAGGCCAACATGATCATCTCCGGCGGCGAGAACGTCTTCCCGTCAGAAGTCGAGAACTGTGTCGGCGGGCACCCTGACGTCAAAGACGTTGCCGTTATCGGCATACCCCACGAAAAATGGGGGGAACAGGTAACCGCGGTGGTCGTTCTCCACGAAGGCAAGAAAATGGAACCGAAAGATGTTACCGAGTGGTGCAAGGGCAAGATCGCCGGTTTCAAAGTTCCAAAGAACGTTTACATAATCCCTGACGAAGAAATGCCGAGATCAGGCGCAGGCAAGATCCTCCACAGGATCCTTCGCGAGCGTTACGGCAAATGGGGTGACAATCAGTAAGACACACAATGGAGGCGGGGATAAAAGTCCCCGCCTTTTTACTTCTTTTTCATTTTGGATTACCTGGCGGGACCTGATACACTTTTAACGGCCCGCGCCATTTTAATGTTGAAAAAAAAAGTCCCGTAAGGTAAAAAAAGGGACAAGTTCCGAAATAAGGGGTTACGTGAGAAGCGGCAGAGGCACTACTTCAATCGCTGTTCCTATCTCTGGCGGTATAATCCCTGATTCATTGCTGGGCACCATATCTCTATGGCACAGTTCAGGCGCGGCCTGGTCTTACAAGAACCACCGTATCGATAAAAAGGTGGGCGACATATCGGGATTTTCATCAATCACACTAAGGAGGGTTTTGTTATGAAGAACGGTCATTGGATGACGGCTAAGGACGTGTTGAGAGTGAATGCGTTTAAATGGCCTGACAAGGTGGGTATCAAGGATCTATATAAGGCCTATACCTTCAAGCAGTGGAACGAAAGGGCCTGCCGGCTTGCGAATGCCCTGGCGGACCTCGGGATGAAAAAAGGCGACCGGTTTGCAGTTTTGGGATATAACTGCGTTGAGTGGTTGGAGTTCTATGCAGCCGCGGCAAAAGGCGGGTTCCTCTGCGTACCCCTTATGTTCAGGCTTGCCCCCGTGGAGATGGAATACATCATCAACCACTGCGAAGCTAAGGTCTTCATCGTTCAGAGCGGCGTAGACAAAGCTGACGGCAAGGAATTTCCCTGGATCAACCAGGTCAACGGTATGAAGAAGAATCTGAAGACCGTTGGACACTACATCAACTTTGCCGTTGACAGCCCCAGCTACGACGGCTTCATCAACTACGAGCAGATGCTTGCAAAGGCAAGCCCGGCGGAGCCTGAGACGGTGGTCGAACCGGACGACATCTGGGTAATCATGTACACGGGCGGAACTACCGGCTTGCCCAAGGGTGTTATGAAGAGCCATGCAAACCTCTTCGCCCAGTATTTCATCATGATCTACGACCACAACTTCAATTTTGATGACTGCAACCTGCTCGTCATGCCGTGTTGCCACGTTAACTCCCTGTTCTACTCATTCGTCGTGACATGGGTCGGCGGCAGCGTCATGGCATACAACATGGTCTCCTTTAACCCGGAAGACCTCATCAAGACCTTCGCGGACTTCGGTGTAACCTTCACATCTCTCGTCCCGACACACTACATCATGATGCTGGCACTCCCGGACGAAGTAAAGGCCAAATACAACCTGAACGCAATCAAGAAGCTCCTGTGCTCCTCGGCACCGGCGCGCCGCGACACGAAACAGGGCATCCTCAAGATGTTCCCGAACTCGGAGCTGTACGAAGCATACGGTTCAACGGAAGCAGGTATCGTCACGATCCTGAAACCGCACGAACAGATGACGAAACTTGGTTCGATCGGCCGCGAGGTTATCGGCAGCGACATCATCAGGCTGTATGACGAGGACGGCAACCTTATCGATAAGCCGAACGTAGTCGGCGAGCTCTACTCACGCAGCCCGCAGATCTTCGAGCAGTACTGGAAAGACCCCGAAAAGACGGAAGCCGCAATGAAAGGCCAGTACTTCAGCGCCGGCGACATGGCCATGAGGGATGAGGAAGGCTACTACACACTGGTTGACAGGAAGGCCAACATGATCATCTCCGGCGGCGAGAACGTCTTCCCGTCAGAAGTCGAGAACTGTGTCGGCGGACACCCTGACGTCAAGGATGTTGCCGTCATCGGCGTACCCCACGAGAAATGGGGCGAACAGGTAACGGCAGTCATCGTTCTCCATGAAGGCAAAGAGCTGAAGGCGGATGACATAACCGCATGGTGCAAGGGCAAGATCGCAGGTTTCAAGGTCCCGAAGAATATTCACTTCATCAAGGATGAAGAAATGCCGCGTTCCGGCGCAGGCAAGATCCTCCACAGGATTCTTCGCGAGCGCTTCGGCAAATGGGCCGACCATCAGTAAAAACTGCATAAAAAATGGGGGACCTTCGGGTCCCCCATTTTTTATGCAGTAAGTCGTAAGTCCTAAGCAGTTGGCTTTTATATTGTATTTTGACACCTTACGATTCACGACTTACGATTGACAATCTGATTGTATTGTCCACATAATTCCCGCTGTCTTGTCCCTCCATTATTTCTGTGCTATGCTTATGCGATGATTGCTGATTATTCGTTGTACCTGCAGGTAGGAGACCACGTGTACCATAAGAGGTATATGCGATGGGGAATGGGCGTCGTTGTCGAAGAGAGGCGGTCTGAGCTCCCCGGGGGATTTTGTTACGTCCGTATAGATTTCCAAGACGGGAAGATCCGGGTTTTCGACAACAATTACAAGAGCGTTAATTGCTGCTACTATGCGGGGATCGAGAAGATAGAAGAACGCTATATACATATCGAAGAGGCCCCGCAACCCAAGAGAAAAGTGAAAAAGATGCTCCCTGGGTGAGGGGAAGGATTTGGGACGATCAAATAGGAGGACAGGTGGGTAGCGAACTGACGAGGTTTGTCCGCGGTGGCGGGTGAGCGTCAAAAATAGGTCCGGGTGACCTGGAGAATATCCTGTGCGGGATCGATATACCGGTGGATGATCATGTCCTTGTCGGCATAGAAGGGTTTGAAGATGCCGGAGTTTACAAGGTAACGGAAGAGATCGCTCTTGTTCAGACGGTGGACTTTTTCACGCCTGTTGTCGACGACCCCTACTGGTTCGGCCAGATAGCGGCGGCAAATGCCTTGAGCGACATCTATGCGATGGGGGCAGCCCCGAAGACCGCTCTGAACCTGGTATGCTTTTCCCCGAAGAAGTTCGACATATCCATCCTGAAAGAGATTCTGCGTGGCGGGATCGACAAGATCCGGGAGGCGGGGGTCAGCCTGCTCGGGGGCCACAGCGTTGACGACGAAGAGATAAAATATGGGTTATCCATTACCGGTGTGGTCCATCCCGACAAGGTCATTCTCAACGCGGGAGCGGAGCCTTCAGATATCCTGATCCTGACAAAGCCGCTGGGAACGGGGATCATGAATACGGCAATAAAGGGCAAACTCCTGGATAAAGACAGGGAGCTTGGCCTCGCGAAGGTTATGGCGGCACTTAACAAGACGGCCGCTGAGGCCATGCGGTCCGTCGATGTCCACGCATGTACCGATGTCACGGGTTTCGGCCTTGCCGGGCACTTAAAGGAAATGATCCGTGATACGATAGGCGTCGAGTTGCGTGCTGATGCGTTGCCGTATTTTGAAGAAACCGTCGGCTTTGCCGCATCCGGGTTTGTTCCCGGCGGGCTTTACAGGAACAGGGATTTCTACAAAGAGCATATCGTGACGATCCGGTCGGATTTCTTCTTCGATATCATATTCGACCCGCAGACATCGGGCGGTCTCCTGATAGCGATCGGTCCGGCTGACAGGAAAAAATTCGAAGAGACCGCGGTTCGCCTCGGCGTCGAGTACTATGTTATCGGGACTTTCATGGAAGAGCCCAAAGGAAAAATAGTCCTGAGGTGACGGGCAACCTTCGTTGTCATCCCGGGCCAAGGAACTGCATCGCAATCAATCTTTTCTACTGGTGGTCGTCTAAAACTGCGGGAATAAACCAGCCGTCATTCCGGCTTGCCGGAATCTAGTGTCTTTGTATTTCCTTTATTCAATAATATTGATTAGATATGATACATGCCCTTTCAAATGGCAAAATTGCCATGGAGTCGTGTGAAAGGTTCAAAAGACGCTGGATTCCGCCTTAATAAGCCGACGGAATGACGGGCCCGGGTAATTGCGACACCGTCGTTTTGTAACTATTGCCTGTGTTCTAGCGGATAATTCCTGTCCGTCCAGCCATGCATTCCGTATTCGAGGTTCTTTACGTCGCGATAGCCGTATGCCCTCAGGTATACCGCTGCGTGCGACGAGCGGTGACCGCTGGCACAGTATACGACGATGGGGGTGCCGAGATCTTTTGGAAATTCTTCGATGCGGGCGGCTACCTGGCGGACCGGGATGTTGACGGCGCCTTTGATGAACCCGGTCTCCTCCAACTCCTTCGGTTCACGGACATCCACGACGAACATGTTTTCGCGCGCCTTTACCTTCTGAAGGAATTCTTCCGGCTGTATCACGGTTTCATTGTGGGGTGCCGCAAGAAAACTCTCCATCGAGATACAGAAGCTTTTCATGAGGGGGTCGATGTCGTTGCTTTCCCCAACCGGCTCTGTGGAGAGCCCACACTGCAGCTTGCCTGTCTTCGCGTCGAGGGGCGGGAAGAGCCCTTTAAGAAATTTTTCGAATTCTGCAGGCGTTCTTTTTGTCTTGAGACAGACGTTGTTGGTTTTTTCAAACCCTAGAGAGGAGTTTATGTTTCCCTTATAGTCATGCGCAGGATAAACGATCAGATCATCGGACAATGGCATTATTTTGTGGAAAAGGCTATCGTACATTTCCCGGGGGCTCCCTCCCGGGAGGTCCGTCCTTCCGCACTGGCCGATAAGAAGTGTATCGCCGGTAAAAATACGGTCCACGGCAAAGATGGAGACATGGTCCTGCGTATGGCCTTTCGTTTCTATAGCCTTGAGGGTGAGGTCTCCGATATGCAGTTCATCCCCGTCCGCGAGGTGCATGTCGATCCTGTTCATGGCATTCTCGGCGAGGATCTTTTCGATCCCGAAGAGCTCCGTCACTTTTGACCCTATTTCACGCTGGGCCGGGGCCAGGCGGCTCAGCACCGTTTTTGCCCCGAGTATATCGGCAAGTTCGGGAGCGATCGAGACGTGGTCAACGTGGGTATGCGTGTCAATGACGTAATCGATCGAAAGCGATTGGGACGCAACAAAATCCAGAAAGGGTTGTGCGTCGTGGGAAGGGTCGATGATAGCACCTTTCCTGCGATTGCCGCAGGCAATGATGTACGCCAGGCATCCGTCGAAATTGAATTGTTTGAATATCATGGTTCAATCCTCATAGCTAAAATGTTTAATTGCCGATTTGAGGATCCTTCCAGCAGCCAGTTTTGCGATGACCACAATGTCTTCAAGAGGGAGGTATCCTGTGATCGACAGGTCAAAAAGCGCCTTTGCCTGCGGCGGGAATTCCTCATCGCCTTCCCAAAGGATAAAGGTGATGGGTACTTTAGGGAACGCGAACAGGGTAAAAGATGCATCGCCGAATTCTTCTTCACGCGCCCCCATAAGTCTTCCCGCCTCCTTGAAGGAATACTTATCATAGCCGAAGGCCCTGACAATGGGCTTGAGGACCCTTCTTTCAAAGACGGGGTCATAGTGCATGCATTGAGGGATATCGCCATATGCGACCTTTTCTCCCGCAAACGGGATGCCTGATGCGGTATTGATGTAATGAAGGATAATTATCCGCGCAACAAGCGTGACATTGGCCCCGGCGTCACTGGCAAAATTCCCTGCAGGTAGGGTGAGAATGATGGTTTCATTAAAAAAAGGAACAAACACACGGAGGTCAGTTTCGCGTTCGTCATAACGCAGACCGGCACGGAATAGTTTTTCCGGGATGTTTCCGCCATTGAGCAACAGGTCTCTGGCGGCATCGAAAACGCCTTTATATGTCTTTTGTCTCTTGAGCTCCATGCGTCAGTAGCCGATCCTCAAGCGCACTTCGTCTATCTTGTTGCGGTAATCCTCACTGTGAAATATCTCGGTTCCCATGACAAGGACATTGCCGCCCGCTTTTACGACCTCCGCCGCGTTTGCCGCCTTGATCCCGCCATCCACCTCGAGGTCTATGTAGCGGCTGGCCTTGTCGATAACCTTGCGTGCCTCCACTATTTTTGGGACCATCGACGGTATATATTTCTGGCCTCCAAATCCCGGATTGACAGTCATGATAAGAACGAGGTCCACGATGTGAATGATATGTTTCAAACCATTCAAGGGTGTTGCAGGATTGTATGATATCCCGGCCCTGACGCCTGATCCTTTGATCATATCCAGCGTCCGGTATAGATGGTCGTCTGCTTCAGCGTGGATCGTGATTATGTCGGCGCCTGCGCGGGCAAACTCTTCAACATACCGGGCGGGGTTTTCGATCATGAGATGAACGTCGAGCGGCTTTGTGTTGATCCTGCGGAGAGCTTCGACGAGCAATGGCCCTATCGTAATGTTGGGTACAAAATGACCGTCCATTACATCGACGTGGATCCAATCCGCGCCTGCCTCTTCAACATCCCGTATCTCCTGTCCAAGGCGCAGGAAATCACAGGACAGTATGGACGGTGCAATGAGTATATCCTTCATAAGGCCTCCGGTACTAGTGGATAGTGATAGTAATTTCCTCGGTTGACGCGAATAATGTCTTGGGAGTCACCGAGTAAACAATGCCCCGTGATTCTGAATTATCTCCCCGGGCGTAACTGATCTTGTATTTGATGCCCCTCATTTCCAGTTCGTCGGCAAGCTCATTGTAATTTATGTTCTTTGTATCCGGCATCAGGTAATATGCTTTTGGTTCCGTACCAACAAAAAGAGTGACCTTGCCATATTCAAGGATATCACTTCCCTGTGCGGGCAGCTGCGCGATAACTCTATCCGTCTTCAGGCTGGGGACCATCACCGTTTTATCCAGAACGAGACGCTTTTCGTTGACCATCTTTTGTGCTTCTTCGGTGGTGAGCCCAACGAAACCCGGTGTTTTCATCAACTCCGGGCCTTCTGAAACGATGACGTACACGACACGCCCCTTCTTCGTCGATATGTTGGCATCAGGCTTTTGAACGGTAATATGATTATAAGGCACATCATTTCGCCTTTCGTACCTGAGCACGACGAGGTCAAGGCCCTTGTCTCTTACCAAAACCCGGGCATCCTCCACCGTTTTACCCCGGATATCGGGGCAGATCGTCGTCTGCTGAAATTTGAGGAGGAGACTGATCGTCAAATATGTCGACAGGCCGAAGACGATAACGGGCGCTAAAATGCATGTTGCGATCTTTATGAGCTTCATAGCTTTCTTAGTCGTGCTATAAAGAAACCGTCCATAGCCGTTTCATGGGGCAGTGAAATGAAATAATCCTTATTAAACAGGAACGGAAGCGGATTTTCAAGTATAAACTTCTTTTCTTTTGCAAGGTTGTTGATGACATCGAGAGTTTCCTCTGGTTCAAAGGAGCACACGCTGTAGATCATTCGCCCGCCTTCGGAGAGCAGGTCCCATAACGAACTGAGCATGGCAAGCTGAAGTTGGGCGAACCGGATGACCTCGGCTTTCGTGCGCCGCCATTTGATCTCCGGGTGTTTACGAATAATACCAAGGGATGAACACGGTGCGTCGACAAGGACCGTATCAAAGCTATTGGATGCGAAGGGTGGCTTCAGCACATCCCCGCAGACGACAGGGACATTGAGCGCCGAAAGCGTGATACGTTTCATATCGATATCCATTGCATGGACAGAAGAATGGGGGCAAAGCTGTATGATCTGCTTTGTCTTGGTGCCGGAGCCCGAGCAGGCGTCGAGGATCCTTTTCCCGGCAGCCTGCTCTACGGCTATCCCCGCAAGTTGAGATGCCTCACCCTGAATACTCAGGAGCCCTTTCCGGAATGCAGAGGTTGCCATGACGGGAAGCAGTCTGTCCACCGTCAGGGAGGATGGTGCATAAGTCCCCTGCGCGGCGATAACTCCTCTATCCGCCAGTTCCCGTTTCGCCTCTTCAACCGGCAGCCTGGCGGTGTTCACGCGAAGGGCGAACCGGGGCCCCTTCATCAATTCCGCCAGGAGTTTGTCGGTTGCCTCATTTCCGAATTGCCGGGCCCACTTTCTGTAAAGCCAGTGCGGAAAACTTTTGCGCACCTTGTCTCGTTCGGGGAGGTCCCTCAACTCGGTGTCGTTTACAAATCGTCTCAAGACCGCGTTCAAGAATCCGGCAACAAATTTCCCGTGTTCGCTTTTGGCGAACTCGACCGATTCCTTGATCACATGATAGTGAGCTTTTTTCATAAAACCCACCTGGTAGAGCGCCGTCCAGAGAAGATACCGTACCTCCTTTTGGACCGGTTTTGTGGAATAACGGGAAACGATAAAGTCGAGGTACCCTCGCCAGCGTATGACGCCCGAGGCTAACTCGTAGATAAGTGCCCGCTGGGAATCGTCAAGCTTTGACCGGGAAAAAATGCTGTCAATGGTCTCATCAAGGAATCTGCCGGATTCAACATCACGGATGATCCGGATTGAGGTGGCCCGTAAAATATTTCCGAAATCAGCGCCGATAGGCCATATCCTCCAGCCTTCTTATCCTCTCCTCGATGGGCGGGTGAGTGCTGAATAAAGACAGGATGCCGCCAGCATTGAGCGGGTTCACGATAAAAAGAGGCGCGGTTGACGGGTTGGCATCGCTCATGGGATGTCGCTCTACACCCGCAGTCAATTTGCGCAAGGCACCGGCGAGATAAAGGGGGTTCCCGCAGAGACGCGCCCCTCCATCATCGGCAAGGTATTCGCGCGAACGGGATATTGCAAGCTGAATGAGCATTGCGGCGAATGCTGCAATGACCGAAAAGATTATTACTGTAAATATATTTCCACCCTCATCGTCATCACTGTGCCCGCCTCCGAAGAATGCGGCAAATCGCGCCCAGTTGGCTATCATAGTTATTGCTCCGGCCAATGTTGCGGCCACGCTTTGTATCAGGATGTCACGGTGTTTGACGTGGGAGAGTTCATGCGCCAGTACTCCTTCCAGTTCTTCCCGGGTAAGTATGCGCAGGATGCCCGTTGTCACCGCGACAACGCTATGCTCCGGGTCGCGCCCCGTTGCGAATGCATTCGGGCTGTCATTCTCTATAATATACACCCTTGGCATTGGAAGGCCATCGCGCCCCGCGAGCGATGCGACTAAGCCATATAATTGCGGCGCTTCGTTTTCGGTAATCTCCCGTGCGCTGTACATTCTCAGCACGATCTTGTCGCAAAACCAGTAGCTGACGAAATTCATGACAAAGGCAACCGCGAAGGCGATCATCGCCCCGGACTTGCCGCCGATAACGCCGCCAAGACCGACGAGAATGACGGTCAACACTACCATGAGGAAGAAAGTCTTGAATGTGTTCATACAACCCCCGACCAGTATTGTCGTTTATATTATATACATTTTGCCGTATTTATCAATATTCCGAATAATATGAAAATATTGGATTTTTTAAAAACTGTCATACAAGTCGAAAGCAGTGCCCTCATTTTTTTCTTGAAAACACTTCGATAGCCGAGCGGCCTTCAAGCGGGCATTTATTTTCGCAGATGCCGCAGCCATTACACAGTTCCTCGATCACATACGGCCTCTTCAGCGATATCCTTTCACCGCGATAATCAATATCCGTAACTGATTCAAAGCGGATGGCCTTATCGGGTATCGGGCAATGTTCCTCGCAGACCAGGCAATTGAGCTTCTTTGCATAAGGAAGGCATAGATTCCTGTCGATCACGGCTGTACCTATGATGCTCTTCTTTTTTTCTTCCGGGGAAAGGCGCGGAATTGCCCCTGTCGGGCATACCTGGCCGCAGAGAGTGCAGTTGTATTCGCAATATCCCAGGCGTGGGATGATCACCGGCATGAAAATACCGGTGACGCCACCGAGTGAAAAGTCAGGGTACAGTGCCGAGCGCAGGCATACCTTCATGCATTCACCACAGCGAACACATTTTTCAAAGAAGATGCCTTCGTCCATGACCCCCGGCGGGCGCAGCAGGCGTATCTGCGCCTGAGGTTTGCGAAAGGAAAATCCCTTTGCCAGGACAATACCAAATACAACGCTTGTAAGGAGCAAGCGCCGGGACAAAACGGGCTGCCCTGATGTGCCAGCCGTTGAAAAAGACGGCAGCCCGGGCCTGAAATGTACGCGCCGCACATTACAGGCGGCACGGCAATCCATGCAACGTATGCAGTCTCCGGATTGCGGGATCTCCCCGTCAAATGCTGTCGGGCAATTTTTCCGGCAATCCCCGCAATCCTCGCAGAGCCTGCCGGGTATCCGCCTGAATAATGAGAAACGCCCAAAAAGGCCGAGCAAGGTCCCCAACGGGCAGATGTTCCGGCACCAGTTCCTTCTTTCAAAGCTTTCGATGGCGAAGATTGAAACGATAAGGACGAACGACACAAAGGAAAGGGGATACAGTGTCTCGCGGAAGGGCAAAATGTATGCACGCAAGAAATCATGGAGAAACAAGACCGAGTCGCGGCTATCCCCCACAAGTGCATAGAGTGAAGACCATCCCGACCGTGCGGCAAGGCCCAGGAGCGGATAAAAGAAGAATGCCAGAGCCCTGATCAGCAATGTGATCGGGTCGAAGATACCCGACACATTGACGGAGAACAAAGCGGAAACGAGAAGTGTAAAGAGCAGGTAATATCTGAATCCTCCCTTGAGGAACCGTACCGGACCCGACTTCGGGATCTTTCGTGTAACGAGATCTATAAGTGTACCTAAAGGGCAGATCCAGCCGCAGAAGAATCTTCCCAGAAATACGGTGAATAGTACCATCAGGAGGGCAGGAAAAAGGAGCCATGTCAGGGACTTCGCGGCAAGAACGTGGCTTACCAGGACAAGCGGGTCCATCCGGAAAAAGCTGTTCACGCCGACATTTATCTCATCCCGGCCCCGATAATCGGTAATGATGAATAGATAGAGAAACAAGGCAAGAAAGAACAACTGGGAAATCCGGGAAGGGGTAAAGAATCGTACCACGTTCCAGGTTCTACGTTCCACGTCGGCATTTCCCGTCTTTATGGTATTCTTCATCTTCTGTCTGAAACATGAAACCTGAAACCGTCATCAAGCCTTGACGACTTTTATCTTGCCGAGGTTCATCTCACCCAGTCCGCGTTTGTATGCTGCAACTGTTGTCGAGATCTCATCTGGTTTCATATTGAACAGGGTGGTCGCATATGCATCTGCGGCGACAATGTCCCGTGACGCAATGACCTTGTTCAGGACCCTGACGTCCTTGAGGTTGCCCCCCTGCGGGCCGTGTCTCACGAGAATACGGGTTGCATCAATGATGGTGAGATGGCTTTTAACAACACTGTTGATATCGCAGAGTGCATCCTCGATACTGCGGTGGATGTATCCGCGGCTATCGCCCATTATCCCCATCATGTTCTTGAGCCCGAGTGTGAGCCCCGTCAGGCCGTGATGCTTTGCTATGGGAACATTGATGAGAACATCGGCGGTAAGCGAATCGCTGTAAAGGGCCCATTCCTTCAGGAACTTTCCCCTGATCGCAGTCTTCTTGAAACGGTCATTTTCCACAAACCTGACCTCGACATTTTTCAGGCCTTTCAAAGCATCCGGTATCCCACAGTTCTCATAGCAGCGGCGGGAGTCGTTGCAGGTATTGTCAAACACCTTGACCTTCCTGGCCCCTGCCCCCAGGCACTCCTCGACTATTGCTCTGATAACTGTGGGATGGGTAGTTGCCGCGTACTCGGGCTTCCTGTCCCATGCCATGTTCGGTTTAACGATGACCGTATTCCCCGGCTTGACGAATGACCTCATGCCGCCAAGTGCAGTGACCACTTTACGGGTAATGGACGCATAGTCTGTTCCCTCGGCTACCGCGACGGTGCAGACCGGTGCCTGGGAGAAAACATGGGACGGGAGTTGACCGGCAATTATTGTGGAAAGTGCAAGCTTCAAAAAATTTCTTCGTTTCATCTCAACTCCAGCGAGACCGTGAATCTCTCATAGGGTACCACATCTGGCCCTTTTTTTTAAGTGCGTCCAGGATTATCGACCCTGCTGTTCTGCTTCTTCGTGTGAATGGTTGATGGCATAATAAACGACCACCACCCCCGTCGTCCCGGCTTGCCGGGGCGACGAGTTGATTTGTTGGGGCCGGGGAGTTATTGAGTACACGATATCTTGGCACTTACCAATTAATGGCTATACTTATTATATGGACCCGTTCAAAGACATGAACAGGCGTGACGTGATGAAATTAATTTGCGTCCTGGGCATCTCTTTTCTCATTCCTCATTCGGCAGACCCGAAAGAGATCGAAAAGCTGCTCGACAATGAGGACAGGGAGGGTTTCTATATCCGCTTTATTAAGCCGATCCGGCCTATAGACCCGGTCAAATGGTCTCTTTCGGTGGCCGGGTTGTGTGAAAAGCCCCAAAATTTCAGCCTGGCTTCCTTGAGAAAGGCTCCTACCGTTACCCAGGTATCACGCATGAAATGTGTCGAATCATGGTCATCCAGGGCAAAATGGGGAGGTTTCAGGCCGAAGGTCCTGTTCGACATCGTCAAGCCACGGTCCAATGCACGGCATCTTTATTTTTATTCCGCTGACGATTATTACGAATATATTTCACTCGAAGAACTGCTGAACCCCCGGGTCCTCTTTGCCTACGATATGAACGGCCATCCTCTTCCGCCCGAATACGGAGGGCCTTTACGCCTGCTGATGCCATCGAAGTACGGTTATAAGAGCGTCAAGTGCATTACGCGCCTGGAATTCCGTGAGGAAGGCGGAATAGGTTTCTGGGAAAAGTTCGGGTATTCCAAGGATGCGACGATCCGGCCGGGAACGGACCACGCCCTCGATCTCAACGACTACAAGAGAATAACGAAGCCGGGGGAACCGGACTATTAAAGGGTCGTAGGGTGTAAGGCGCAAAAGCATCCATTGATCAGACAGTTCAGGAATACTGTCATATGAGTACGCTTTTGGAGCGTGTATTCCGTATTAATCTTATCTGTATTGTACCTGCTTGTGCAGGCTGATAAAACAAACATAGGAAAGAGGAGTTATTAATGGGCACATCAAATTCGTCGTAAGGGAGAGAGAGCATGAAATATATTTGGGTGAAACACAAAACGGGAACTGAAGATATCGTCCATCAGACGATGTTCGAGGACCTCCTTGCTCGCGGTGATATAGCGGAATTTTATCGGACTTCCGAGAGTCGCTGGATAATTCCGGGGATCGATAGGACCCGGCAGGAGGGTGCGGGGCAATACGTGGGGCCGGAGAGAAGAAATATCGAATTACAGCAAACGGCGGTGCCGTCACAATCTGGGTCAGAGCATGCCGGTCTGAGCTTATGAATATAAAATGGCCACCCGGACTGCCCGAATGTAACGTGCGGTGTCGGCAGCGTACAGGGCAATCTTGTAAAAATACATGATACTTGTAAAGTTGAAGGCCGAGGGCGCGGCAAGCTACAGGCTTATGGCATACGGTTTTCTTCGAGCATGCGCCCGGCGAGCTGCAGGGCTTCATCCCTTGTCGTGATCTCCCCGGCTATCTGCCTGTCCCTGATGGTACCGAGGCATTGCCCGAGAAAGCGGCCCTGGAGAAAACCCATTTTTAGCAGATCGTCACCCGATACAAGCCGGGGCAACGGTTCCTTTTTCGATTCTTGATATGCGGACATTATCACATCGCAATTTTGAAGTACCTGAAATGTCGAAGGATTATCCTCACCGCCGGAGCTCCCATACATATCACATAGCGTGTGTGCTATGAGCATGGGGGTCAGGTCCCCCATTTTATAGATCAGCCTTCGAATAGCTTTTTCCGTGGCATCCGACGAACTTATCAGAAAAATGCGCATATGGTGCTCGATAAGGGAGCATATCCGTTTTGACTCCTGGGTACTGAACCTCAGGCGGTCCATGATGCCGACCGCAATATCACGGGATATCCGCTCGTGGTTAAAGAAATGCACGAGCTCTTTCTTCTCGTCATACGAATACGTACGGGCTTTTCCCAAGTCGTGGAAGAGCAGGGCATACCCTACTTCCTTCAACGACGAGGGATCAGATACATAATTTTCGCCGCGGGACTTGAGAAAAGAAAATCCAAAGATCGTATGCCCGTATGTCTCCAATGAAAATTGCTTTTCGACATCCATCACGCGCAGGGCCCCGAGTTCAGGAATGACCTCGAATATGAGCCCGGTTTCGTCGAGAGTTTCCATGCCCCGGGCAACCCCCGGGGAAAGCATGATAAGATCAAGCTCGTATTTGATCCTTTCCGGCGCCGTGGTCTGTATAAGGTTTTTGCAGGATGTTATGGCCGCTTTCAATTCGGGGTCGAGAACGAAGCCGTCAAGTGTCGCAAAATGGCGTATCGCCTTGAGCATTCGCAAGGGATCGCTCGTAATCGTCTCCCGGTTTGGATAGCGGATGAGCCTTCGATCTATATCGTGAAGTCCATCGAGCGGGTCAATGACCATTTGGGCCTTCATGTCGAAGGCGATGGCATTCATAGTAAAATCCCGGCGTTCGAGATCTTTTTCAAGGGAGTTTTCAAGGATGGTTATGTCCAGCAGAATATCCCCGGCGGCAATCCTGTGCGTCTGGATCGGTTTTTTGCCGAGCAAAAAGGAATGTCTTTGGAAAAGTCGTTCGATGATCGCCAGGTCATCGGGGTCGGAAAGGGCAAGATCGTAATCCCTGGGCCTCGAGCCCAAGGCAAACTCCCTGAGCGCACCTCCGACGAGAAACACCCGGCCTTTAAAGGGACATCCGGCGAATTTGTGCGATATGACAGAGTCTTTTATCGCGTGAGCGAGCGATTGGTATGAAATGCCCAACAATCAAACCTTATTGACAAAATCAACCAGTCCGCGCGATATCCTTTTCAGAGAATCCGTGATATCGAGATAGAGGTATGATGCCTGCGGCATACATATCCCTGTAATGAGCCGATTCTGGTGAACGATGGCAAGTTCTTCGATCATGGTGAACATTTTGTCCATTTGCATTCTGATCGCTTCCTTCAGGGCCGGGTTTTTGGTGATGACATAGTCTTTCGTATCCCTGAACTGGTCCCTCATGATGTGAAATAAGGCCCGTATCTCGGAAAGTGCCTTTTCGCTAAAAAGTATGTTAGATACGATCTTGGATTCCATCTTGTACATAAGATTTTCAATGGCGAGCGCAATGGTCTGGAGCGCAGGCAGGAGCCTGACGTATGTCATATCGGCCTCGGTCTTCTGTTTTTCCCCGATGAGCTTTTCTGCATAGGGAACGCGGGAAATAAGAAGATCGCCGAATTTTTTTTCACACTCCTGGATGATGCTAGCCTGCTGTGAAAAAAAACCCTTCTCCAGATCGTCGAGTATCGGTTCCGAGGTTTCAAAGACATCCCGGAAGCGCCACATCAGTTCTTTTTCGTCCATTGTCCCCTCCCTCTTAACAGGCCTCCTGACCATATATATAGCATAGAAGAGGATTCCTGTCAGCGGGTGCGGCCAAAATCTCCCGTTTTTGCTCCAGGGGTGGTCATTATCAGGGTCTTGCGCCGAATAAACCGATACTATGTCAGGATATAGACAACATCGTGTTCACGCACCCGGTCTTTTACCTTTAAGCCCACATCCATTCCTTTTGTTGCTACATCGATATTTTTGTGTTCGGCCTGCATTGACTCGATCGTTTCCTCGAGGTCGGTTGAATGTCCCTTGATCCTTATCCGGTCACCGATCTTCAATTCCCCGTCCGTGATCCTGATGGCGGCAACACCGATTTTTGCAAAATATCCAGCAACGACGCCGATCGCTTTTTCCTCCATGTTTCCCCTCCTGTTTATGATATATCTTGAAACATAACCATCGAGGCCACAAATGCAACATTATTGTGCTATTGCACAGGCCTGGCAAACCCCACTCCTCATCCCGGCGACGATCCCTATTATAATGATATCATGAGTGTTGATTATATAATACGTATTTTGAGGCGGGTGTGGAAAAGCGTCGTGATTCCTGCTACAATATACGGCTTGTCGGACGCGAACAGTGGACAGATTTGACATTATTATAATTGGAGCGGGCCATGCGGGATGCGAGGCCGCATTTGCCGCCACGCGTATGGGACAGCGGGTCCTCCTCCTTACAATGAATATCGATCACATCGCCTTTATGTCCTGCAACCCCGCTGTCGGCGGCCTGGGGAAGGGCCATCTTGTCAGGGAGATCGATGCCCTTGACGGCGAAATGGGGCTTAATGCAGATGCGGCAGGCATACAATTCAAGACACTGAACATGAAAAAAGGCCCGGCCGTACGTGCCACGCGGGTCCAGACCGACATGGCGCTTTATGCCAGCCGGATGAAGCACAGGCTCGAGGAGACCGAAAGTCTTTCGATCAGACAGGGAACAGCCCGGCGTCTCATCATGGAAAATAATGCCGCAGCCGGGGTCGAAACGATGCTGGGGGAACGTTTCCGAGCAAAGGCTGTCATTATAACCACGGGAACCTTTCTTAAGGGGCTCATCCATGTCGGCCTCGAACATTTCGAAGGGGGACGGCTCGGTGACATGACCTCGAACAGCCTTTCCAACAGCCTTCGCGAGCTTGGTTTTGACCTCGGCAGGCTGAAAACGGGGACGTGCCCGAGGCTTGACGGCCGTACTATCGATTTTTCAAAGATGGTGCCGCAATTAAGTGATGACCCCCCCGTACCGTTTTCTTTTATGACGGATGAGATAAAGAACCCGTTAATGCCGTGCTATCTCGCTTACACCAATGACCGGACGCATGATGCGATCAGGGCCGGATTCGACCGTTCCCCCCTTTTTACGGGTGTTATCAAGGGAACGGGAGTTCGCTATTGCCCGTCTATAGAGGATAAGATCGTTCGGTTCGGCGAACGAACGAGGCATCGTATTTTTATCGAACCGGAAGGCCTCCACACCATCGAATATTATCCCAACGGCCTTTCGACGAGCCTTCCCCTCGATATTCAGATGACGATGTTAAAAACCATCGACGGCCTTGAAAATGCGAAGATCGTGCGGCCCGGTTACGGTATCGAATATGACTTTGTTTTTCCGACGCAGCTGTATCCGACGCTTGAAACAAAAAGGGTCGAAAATCTCTATCTGGCTGGACAGATAAACGGAACAACCGGGTACGAGGAGGCCGCCGCGCAGGGGATGATGGCAGGCATCAATGCATCTCTCAAGGCGCGTGGTGACGATGAATTTGTCCTTGGCCGCGATGAGGCGTACATTGGGGTCATGATAGACGATCTCGTCACAAAGGGTGTCGACGAGCCATACAGAATGTTTACATCGAGGGCGGAACACAGACTCCTCCTGCGGGAAGACAATGCCGACCTGAGGCTTACCGAAAAAGGACATGCTATCGGGATAGTCCGTGAGCCGCGTTACAGAAAGGTTCGCGACAAAAAGAGAAGGGTCGGCGAAGCATCGGTTTTGTTAAAAGGGATCCGCTTGAAGCCGACAAAGGAAACGAACAGGCTGCTTCAAGACCATGGGATCGAAGGGATAACGAATCCTGTCTCTCTGGAGGACCTCTTGAAAAAACCGGGTGTCACACTGGATATGATCAAAAATATCGATGAACACCTCGCCGGCATTGACAACGATGTGGCGTATCAGATCGAGGTTGATGTAAAATACCGGGGCTATACGGACCGCCAACACGAAATGGTTGCAAAAGCACGAAAACTGGACGATCGGCGGATCCCGCGCGATCTTGATTATGATCAGGTATCGGGGCTTTCCAGGGAGGTCGTCGAACGCTTCACCCGGATCAGGCCGTCAACACTGGGGCAGGCCTCCCGTATACCGGGAGTTACTCCCGCTTCGATCACCGCCCTGATGGTCTATTTTAAGAAAACAGGATTGTTGTAAGCCAATGGGGAGTGCTGTCAGTGGGCAATAATGAAATGGTCGAAAAATGGCTCGGTGAACTGGATGTCGATCTCTTCGGGATTGCCGATATGTCCCTGTACGGTGAGGAAGTGACGGGAATTGGCGATCTCACGGCAAGAGACCTGCCTTATGCCATATCTTTCGGTCTCGCATTATCGGGAGGTGTCCTTGAAACATTGCAGGACGGCCCGACCCAGTTGTACCTGCACCATTATCGTCAATTGAATTACAGACTTGACATGATCGGATATTTCCTCGGACGCTCGATCGAGCGGATAGGCTTCCGCGCGATACCGTTTGCCGCATCCCAGGTCATCGACTGGCAGCGCCAGAGAGGTCACATCAACCATAAAAAAATAGGGGTCATGGCAGGGCTCGGCTGGATAGGGCGAAACAATCTGCTCGTCAATCCGCGTTTCGGCTCGGGTGCCCGGTATAACACGGTTTTGACCGATATGCCGCTCGAGGTCAATCATGAGCTTGGCAAGGACTGCGGCACGTGCCAGGCATGCGTCGCCGCATGCCCTGCAGGCGCGATCAAAAATGACAGGTTGGAATTCGATCATCGCGGGTGCTACGACATGTTGAGCCGGTTCAGAAAAGAACGGAATATCGGCCATCACATATGCGGCGTTTGTGTGAAAATGTGCAGGAAAGATCGATGAAGGCGTTCGTAGCCCTTGAAGACGGGACCATCTTTGAAGGAATTGGATTCGGTCTCGAAGGCGAAAAAGAGGGCGAGATCATTTTTAATACAAGCATGACGGGGCACCAGGAGATCATGACAGACCCGTCATATAAGGGCCAAATCGCCACGATGACCTATCCGCTTATCGGCAACTATGGCGTCAACGGTGAGGATGTTATCGGATGCACCGAAAGTGGAAGGTTTCATCGCCCGGGAATTCTCCAAGATAACCAGTAACTGGAGAGCACGTTTTACGTTCGAGAAATTCAGGGAGGCAGACCAAGCCTTGACCGTTGCCATGAAGTCCGTCGGTGAGGCGATGGCCATTGGAAGGACTTTCAAGGAGGCATTCCAAAAAGGCTTGCGGTCATTGGATGTCGGCTGATCAGGTCTTGTCCATGAAAGGCTGGCCGGCAAGACCTTGAAAGAATTGGGTATCGAAAAAGAGTACGTTCCAAAACATGTGGCCGTTAAAGAATCGGTGTTCCCCTTCAATAAGTTCAGCTGAGTCGACATGATACTCGGCCCGGAGATGAAATCCACCGGCGAAGTAATGGGCATCGATGAAAATTTCGGAACGGCCTTCTGGAAATCCCGGCTTGCGGCGGGCCAGGACCTCCCCGGTGAGGGAATGGTGTTCCTCAGTGTCAAAAATAAGGATAAACGGAATATTGTCTTTATCGCGAAGAAATTGTCGGACCTCGGTTTCAGGATATGCGCCACAAAGTGGACGGGCAAGGTGCTCGTCAACAAGGCTTCCGAAGGCAGGCCGCACGTCGTTGACATGATAAAGCATGGTCAGATCCAGTACATCATTAACACCCCGAGCGGAAGGAACCCGAAGGTTGATGAAGCGGCGATCCGTTCCGGCTCCGTCCAGCACAAGATCCCGTACACAACGACCCTATCCGGCGCCCAAGCGGTTGTCAACGCCATTGAGGTCATGAAGAACGGTACACTGAGGGCTCGAGCATTGCAAGATTACTACTGAAAAAACGTAAGTCGCCAGTCGTAAGTCGTGAATTGTTCTATGTTCCAAGGTTAAAAGCCATATCCAGGTTAGCCGTCAAAAACGTTTCCGGGTACAGAGTGAATACAAAAAAACACCGATTACTCCTTGGGGTGCGCGGAACAAAGAGACACCGTCATTCCGGCTTGCCCGGATCCGGTGTTTTTGTTTTTTTTGGATTGCTTGGTTTTTAACGTAGAAACGTAGAAACGTAGGACGATTACTTTACGTCTTTTATCTTCCGTACCACCAATTTCCCTTTGTGTTTCGGGAAGTCGGCCCTGATGTACACGGTTTTCTGGTTAACCTGTTCTACGGTCCCTTCCATTGTTTTTTTTCCGAAAGGGAATGTCACCTTGTCGTCCTTGGTCATGCTGTTCCTCCCGTGGATGTCGTTGTGCTGGTAGTGGATTCGGTCTTGGTTTCAGTTTTTGCCTCGGTTGCTGGTACCGGAGAACTATCCGTTTTTTCGGCCGACTTGCTGCTCCCGTTCCTGCCGCCTACCGAATCGACGGGTTTTTTATAGTCGGTTACATACCAACCGGTTCCTTTTAAATGAAATGCACAATTGGATATAAGCTTCGCAAGCCTTCCCTTGCATACCTTGCACTGGGTAAGTGGGTCGTCGCTTATTTTCTGAAAGATCTCGAAAGTTTTTCCACATTCCGTACACTGGTATTCATAGATGGGCATAGTGTTCCTCCAACCAAGATGTTTCTAAGTCCTAGTAATATAATGCTTTCGCCTGGCACCGTCAAGTGATTGTTGCTAAAATATGTGTGGACCGCGAATTGCTTTGACTTGTGCCGTCAGTTAGAACGTCTTGACACTTTTACGAACCATCACGTACAATCAGTTGATGAATATAAAGATTCTGGGCTGCTCCGGCAACCATGTCGGAAGGTATAGGTCGACATGCTTCCTTATCGATGGATCATTGCTCGTTGATGCCGGCACCATTACAGACTCTCTCAGGCGAAAAGACCTTCCAAGAATAAAACGCATCCTCATTACCCATACTCATATGGACCATCTCAAGGGCCTTTTTTCCTTTGTGGATGAACTGGCAATGATGGGTGGGCACAGGATAGAACTTGTCAGCGCAGGTCCCGTTCTCGACATTATTACGAATAATCTCACCAATAACCTGATCTGGCCCGATTTCACCGCCATTCCTTCCGCGATGGATGCGATAATAAAGCTGCGGGATATACCGCTCGAAAAACCGTCTCTCCTTGACGGCATCACGGTTAAGCCCATTCTCATGACCCACACGGTGTACACGGTGGGCTACGTACTCCGCCGGAACAATGGCGACGGATTTATGTTCACTGCGGATACAGGGCCTACGGAAAGATTCTGGGAAGTCGCCTGCAATGAGAAGAACATCCGTTTTATTATGGCCGATGTGTCTTTCCCCGATCGCTTATCCGATCTTGCCTTGATATCGGGGCATATGACACCCTCGATCCTTATGGAAACGATCGACCGGTATGGCCTCGGCGACAGGATCTTTTACGTTACCCATATTAAGCCGATATTTGCCAGGGAGATCACCCGTGAACTATTGAGGCCCGGCAGGTCCGATATACGCATTCTTAGACAGGCCGAGATGCTCGAAATTTAGATCCCTTGCTGAGCCTCTTTTTCACGGTTTTCCCTTGCCAAGAAATCAAAGATTTGTTAAGAGACTTTAAAACAAGTCATTTCTAAAGGCTGAACAGGGGTTTCGTGAAAAAACTGGCTGCTATTTCCTTGGCGTTTATTTTCATTCTTATCCTGGTTTCTTTTTCGCAAGCACAAACTTTGTTTGATAAAGGTGTTAAGGAATTTAACCAGGAGAATTACGAAGAGGCGCTGCCATATTTTCTTCAGGCCCGGGAGGCAGAAAAGGGATCTTCACGAATCGCTTTTTACGTGGGGCTTACATACAAGTTTATGGAAAAATACCATGAGGCTATCCCTTATTTTAAAGACGCCGCAACCTTAAGCCCCCGGGTCGATGATGCGGTCGTCGAACTCGTAGATGTCCAGTATCATACCGGTAATCTTGGGGAAGCGCAAAAATGGATTGCCCTTGCCGACAAGGAAGGTATCGGCACAGCGCGCCTTAACTTCCTGAAGGGTATGGTCCTGGCAAAGGTGCGAAAACCCGATGATGCTATCCAGGCGTTCGAGACGGCCAGCAGGCTTGACCCCAGGTTAACACAACAGGCGGAACTCCAGATTGCAGGCATATACGCGGAACAGGGTAAGTATAAGGATGCACAGGCGCGGCTGCGCGCAACGATCACCCTCGACCCTGCCAGCGACATGGCTTTGTATGCACGGGACTACGAAAAGATAATTGCGGACAGGGCCGAGCGCGAAAAAACATGGCACTTTGCAGTCGGTATGGGATACAAATACGATACAAACGTCGTAACTGTGGGCGAAGGCCCGATGACGGACCTTATCTCGGGAGTAGAGGGTGGTGCAATGAACTTTGGTGCGAGGATAGGTTATACCGCACCCTTCTCGTTCAGGACGCCGTTCAGTTTTTCTGCCTATTATTCGATGTATGCCGACAGGTATTTTGGGAAGACATATACGAGGTCCGACGGCTCGGCAGGCAATTTGACCGAGTATAACAACATGGCGAACACGTTCAGCATTGTACCCGGCTATTCATGGGGCCGGTTCGGGTTTACCCTGCCCCTGACATATTCGTATATCAGCCTCCAGGGCGTTAAGGGAAACAATTTTTACAATGAGTTCAGCTGGTGGAACCAGACGCGTTACCTCGAAACGCAATCGGTAACCCCGACCTTAAGGTTCATCACGACACAGAACAGCTTCGGTGAAGTCTTTTTCAGCTACATGCGTAAAAAATACTTCGATACCGAGCTTCATCCCGAGCCTCCGGAAGGTGAAGAGCGCAGCGGTGACAGGTTTACCGGAGGCCTCGGGTGGACCTACACGTTCAAGGAAAACAAGGGATTTGTGACTCTCCGGTATTCGCATGCCGAGGACAATACGATCGGACGCAACTGGGTGAGCAGTGAAAACCGTTTCGGGATCGACGTCCTGTGCCCGATCGTCGGCCCATTACGGGTCCAGGGCTCCGCCGATGCGACATATGTGAAATATACATATGACAATATTTTTTTCGGAGAAAAAAGGCGCGATGATATCTATAGCGTGAACGTCGCGCTCCTCTACGGTATTGTGAAGAACACGGACCTCATCCTTCAGTACAATTACTGGAGGAACCAGTCAAATATAGCCTTATACGACTATACCCGGGAGATCTACGGCCTGGGGGTGGAGTACAGGTTTTAGACAACGGTCAGACATTGTAGTATAATGTCAACTGGGGGGTGGCGAAATGAAAAAAACATTATTGCAGTGCTTTTTTATCGTGTGTGCGGTCGTGTTCGTTCTCACCAGTCTCGCTTATTCCGCCCCCGTAGGGAAGATAACCAGACTCGAAGGGAAGGTAGATGTCCTGAAAGCCGGACAGAGGACAGTTGTCAATGTATCCCTCGGCGACAACGTCGATGTCGGGGACATATACCGGGCAAAGACAAACTCGAGGGCAGAGATAACGTTCTTAAATAAGAATATCCTCAGGATCCACCCGGCAACCCGGGTTCAGATCAGTCAGTACTCCGATGACGGGACACAGTGCAACCACATCATGAAGATGGACCGCGGCAGGGTAGAAGCTGTGTCGGGTAAGGAATTCATAAAAAAGGTGTCGTCCTTTGCAGAAGGCAACAAGTTCGAGGTGCACACCCCCAACGCTGTCGCCGGCATACGCGGTTCCGGGATGACCATAGGCTTTGCCCAGACGGTAACCGGGCTCTTCTTCTCGACAGGACGGGGTTATTTTTATAACCCGAACCAACCGGGACAGGTGGTCAATATCAGTGCCGGTTTTGTTTCCTTTATTGTCGGCACAGGTGGCATACCGTCACACCCCGTCCCCGGCAATGTGTCCTATGTGGGCGGGACCGGCCTTGAGTTCGATGGCGGAACGACAGAAGGCGAATTGCTGAGGTTGAATATTCAGACGGCAGGTTTCCGCTCGCCGGTCGATTGGGCGTACACCTTCGCGCCGCCACCGCAGGTCCCGAATGTGTTCGTAGGAAGCGTCGGTACACTGACGGGGACATACAGTGCCGGAAATGAGATAATCAATATTTCCCTTAATGGTTTCAAATTTTTTGGCCCGGGCATGACGGGCATTCCGCAATCATGGCAGGCGGACAACGTCACGGGAACATATCAAAATACTGCCGGTTCCGTTTCCACTTTCAGCGGAATGGCACTTTCAGGCGGCGGTTTAACCGCAAACTTCGTGACCACGAGCCCTATTGATACGGGGACACCATCCGGCAACTGGACAGCAGATATAACAAGTGTCAACTCGCCGTTCACGTTCAGCGGTACAGCCTCTGGAGCATGGGGTGGCACCATTTCCGGTTCAACCGCAAGTGGCCTTATCAATGGTAATGCATCGGGCGTGTTTCAGGAACCGATCTCAAATCCTGCCGTTCTGGTGGGAATGGTACCGTACCTCCAGGGGGGTATCGGGAATCCTGAAACGGGTGCCGCTCTGTCTCTCAACAATGTCAGATTCTATGGTCCGAGCGCGACGGGACAGCCCCAATACTGGCAGGCCGAGTCTGTAACGGGAAATTACTGGAATTTTCACAACGGCGGCCCGGGGTTCAGTTTTATTGCGTCTGGGGGCGGCATATCGGCATACGTGCAGGTCTCGAGCATAGATACAGCACTGAACAACGGGACGTGGTCTGCAAGTATATCGAATGGCACTGCTGCGGCGGGTGTCGGAAGCTCTACCCAGCCGCTCACGTTCAGCGGTACAGCATCGGGAACATTTGGCGGAGTAGTTACAGGCACGGGAGGGATGAGCGGCACGGCGTCCGGTATCGTGCCAAGCACACTGACACAGGATCCCATTGTGACACAAACCGTTCTTGTCGGGACGATCCCATATATCGAAGGATCTTTTGGAAGCATCGACCGGATTACGGTCAGGATGGATAACGTTAAATTCTGGGGTCCGAGCATTGCCACGCAACCGCATACATGGACATCTGTTAGCGTCACGGGAAGCTATACCGGTAATCCTGCCAATTTTGTAGGGCAACCGTTCAACATGACATCGCTGAATCCGTTATCGAATTCACAGATGACCATCAATTCTTTTGGCGGCGGGTCGTGGACGGGAACAATTTCCAACGGTAATGCGCCCAGCGGTGTAGGGAGTACATTTACCTCGCCTGTCGGGTTCAGCGGAAATGGCACAGGGACATACTCAGGTTCGACCCTGTCGGGAACTGCATCGGGAAAAGCATATCCCGGCTTCGTTCGCCCGCCTTCGTAATTGTCGATGGTTTAAAGGGGTGAGTTTTATTTTTCCTTAAATACGGTGGTCTCTTTATCTTCGCATTCGATGATCCGGCAGACGGAGCCTGCATCGAGAGACTGTACCTCGTAGATCCGTACGGGTTCGGCCCTTCCCTGGACGGTCACGATATCAAGCCCACGCACCATCACATGCCCGAATTTGCCTTCTTCGATCGATGTCCTGACCTTATTGAGCGTAGTTTCTGTGATGATAAGATCGGTTCTGTATTTGCGTGTCAGTCCTTCAACACGTGAAGCGAGGTTCACGTTGTCCCCGATAACGGTGTAATCCATTTTTTTTCCTTCAGCGCCTATATTGCCAACGATCACCTCGCCGGTGTTGATCCCAAAGCCGGCATTGAGCGGTATGTGGCCCTGCTTGGCCCAGTTTTCCCCTAATTGAGCGAGGCGCTGTTTCATATGGAGGGTGCACCTGATCGCCAGCTCCGCATGATTGGGCTGGTGGTGCGGGGCGCCCCAGAAAGCGACAATCATATCCCCCACAAATTTATCGAGTGTGCCGTCCCAGCGGATAATGATGTTCGTCATCTCCGTAAGATATTCATTGAGGATGGCCACGACCTGCTCCGGGGAACGATGCTCCGAAAATGCTGTGAAACCTTTGACATCGGAAAAAAGCACCGTGACTTCCCTTCGTTCCCCGCCAAGCTTTGCAAGTTCCGGGTGCTTGATCAATTCATTGACTATTTTTTCCGTAACGTAGCTCGCGAACATGCTTCGTATCTGCCTGGCGTACCTTTCTTCCGTCGAATACCGGTAGGCGGTTGACACGAAATATATAACGATGACCGAATTACCCGCATAACTGATATCTATCCATACTCGCCAGATAAAGAACAGTACATAACCGGTTGCAAAAAGGGCCGTTATGAAGAGGGCGGCCATGGCGGCGCCTGTTGCAGCCCGTAAGTTAACGATGAGTATCGTGAAAATGACGCTCACTAGGACGATGATCAGGATGTTCGCGAATCGGCCGACGAAGCGGATGTTTTGCTTGTGCAGGATAGCCCCGATCATGTTTGCATGTTTCTCTACCCCGAACATGATCGCTGACGACGGGCTCACGATCTTATCGTGTATTCCAACAGCTGTGGGACCGATAAGAACTATCTTGTCGCGAAGAGATGCAGCGTCTATTTTTCCTTCGAACAGGTCGAGAGCTGAAATGACAGGAAATGTATTGTGCGGACCGTAATACGGGATGAGCATCTTTGCGAACGGATCGGTTTTAAGGACCGTCTTTCCGAGCGTGATCGAGTCGGTTGCCTCGAGGCTCATGTCCGCGGGAGACAAACCCTCATAGAGCCGCGCGACCTGAAGATCGACCGATGGGTAGAGCTGGCCTGCATACTCGATGGCGAGAGGCTCCCACCTGAGTTTACCATCGGCGTCCGGGATCATGTTGTTATAGCCCATGGCCGCCGCATGCCGGGAGAATGCAGGGACCGGCAGAAGCACGCCCTTCGATCGTATCGGCATGTGTATGGTGAAAAGCTTTTCATTCCTGATAACCAAAAAAGCATTATCGAGAAAGGCATCATCGATATGTGTCGTTGAGTTGCCCTCAAAATCAAAAACGAAAGGCAGAACGACATTACCTTTCTGTTGTATGGCGCTTGCCAGCTTTGCATCATGGCCGGATGGTTCGCTGAAAACAAAGTCCGGCATGATGACCCGTGCACCCATCGCATTCACGCGGAACAGCAGGTCGGCAATTTTATCACGGTCCCATGGCCACCTTCCGATCGCCTGCAAACTTCTGTCATCTACCCCGACGATCACTATTTCGGGGGGCGCCTGGACTTTACCCCTCAACTGGTAACGCAGGTCATACAAGAGCATTTCAAGACGTTCGAAGGGTATGAACCTGACAAGGGCGAGAATGACAAATACAATGGTTATAACGATACCGATGATGTATGTGCCGTGCTGTCTCTTGATCCGCATAATAAAGTAACGACGATTATCGTTGGTAAGAAGAATATCACGGCTCAGGCACAAAAGGAAGCTCGGGTTTCGTTGTTTTTTCGCAAAAAACCTTGGCTGATGGTCTTTATATGGTATAATGTAAGCCTTCCCATGCGCCCGTAGCTCAGCTGGATAGAGCGTTGGCCTCCGGAGCCAAAGGCCCCGCGTTCAAATCGCGGCGGGCGCGCCAGTAAAATCAATAAGTTACAAGACAGTGAGAAAAGGCCAGAATTGGGATTTGTAACGTATTTGTAACACCAGAAAAGGGGATATAGAATGGAGCAAAAAAGCCCCGAAGAAAAATAGTCACCTAAGGGTTCGCATTCATTGAGTAAAGGGCGGCAGGCCTGCTCCATCCGTTCGGCGGGATAGAGCCTGGCGAGGCGGATGAGCCCCAGGCAGCTTCGGTACCCGTGAAGGCGCGGATGGTGCAGTCAATGAAGCTCTCCGTGCTCTGGTCCGGGGTCGCCCGTGCAAAGAGGTATGAACTCGCTCCGAGGACAGAAACAAAGAGGTCCGCCTCGATCAACTTTCCCGTTGCCGGGTCCTGGTAGTGTGCCCGGTCACCGGAGAAGTCGATGAACATCTTCTCCCCCGCCTTGTGGGTAAAGCGCATAACGACGTCGGCTTTCTTTCTCCACTGGGCATAGAGTTCATAAAAACGGTTCTGTCCGTACCCGTCCGGGTTTTCATTCTTGTACTCTTCATGTAAGAGGGAAAGGGTGACACCTTTCTTCGTCATCTCTTTCGACAGGTATGCAAAATCCGGCAACGGCCTTCCCGGGATTTTCTTCTCGCCGGGGAAGAGAAGTTCCTGAAGTTCGTCATCTCCCATGACGGCTATCTCGGCATACGGAACTCCGAGTTCCTTCAACTTCTCCACGTAAATGTGGGCGGTGGACGTCGGGATGTCACATGCCCTGGCTATGGCGCGCACCCCCAGGTTGAAGTCGAGTAACAATCGTGTCGCTTCTTTCAGTTTCCTCATGGATATCCTCCTGCCTTTCTTTTTCATCTGCCCTCCCGTAAACATCGTGAAGGGGCAGTGTAACACGGGGACAGCCGTGAGAAGAGTTTTCCGATTTTAATCGAACACCAATTCCGATGAAGGAGAAAAAGTGTTCGGGGAAAAACGGAATTACCGTTCGGATATTACCGGAATGAGTGTTCGATTAAAATCGGAATTGGTGTTCGAGATGGGGCGGAATTTACA
>Ga0172382_10001481_pt1 | contig 42007 bp, 48 predicted proteins | sample Leawel138RmetaG_FD_122245 | JGI IMG/M metagenome (GOLD analysis project Ga0172382, IMG submission 122245) | Leachate microbial communities from a municipal landfill in Southern Ontario, Canada - Leachate well 138R metaG | ecosystem: Engineered > Solid waste > Landfill > Unclassified | place...
AGCTCTGCTTCCTTGGCCAATAGCATGGACCGAATGGAATAGGAAAAGAATACAGATTTTTGATGTAGATATTGTTAAGTGTGATGAGCAGGGTAATCCTGGAGATTTAATTGTTAGAGAAAATTCTCTCCTATTCAAGACAATAAACAACGAGAGATGTATTAATGTAAAAGAGTTGAAGATAGAAGGTAAGAAGAAGATGACTACCATAGAGGCTTTAAGAGGAAAAACTTTTGCGCAAGCACACAGTAAGCCGGATTCTGTATAACGATGATTATCTATCTATGCGGTTAAACCTTGCTCCAGGAGGGGGTTACCACGCGATACTGTATTACTACAATACCCGGTAGTCTCTTACACTACCATTTCACCCTTACCTCACTAGCTATAAGCTAGCGGGGCGGTATATCTTTCTGTTGCCCTTTTCTCCGTAAGATTACTCCCACCCAACTCTCGTTGGCTCCACTTTAAGGAGTCCGGACTTTCCTCACTCACTTTTAAAAAGCAAGCGCAATCATCTAGTAATACTTGCGCACCTATATTATACTATTTTTTGCGTTTTTTTTGAATTATGACTGCTGGGACAACAAATAATGCAATTACTGGTGAAAATACAACAAGCCATATTAATATACTTCCTAAGAACTGACCAAAAGAAACTAATGCTCTAAGCGCATCCTTTAGTACACCTACAGGTCTCCATCCTTTCTCTTCTAATTCTGCACCTTCACTACTTTGATGAATCCTAATGTATATATATGAATAATCTGTCTGTGTTTCTAAATTCTTCAGTTGTAACTCTATCCTCTCTATCTCAAGTCTTACCTTACTGACTTCATTGTAAACAGACAGTGTTTCTTCTACTGTCTCAGCTTTTTCTAGGATCTTTAAAAATTGCTCTTCTACATTTTTGTGGTTATTTAATCTTGCTTTCAAATCAATATATGTTTCCGTAACATCAGATACACTTATGGAAGACTCTGAGAATTCTCCTTCTAGACCTTTTATCTCATCAAACAAAGATTCAAAGTTAGCTTGCTCTATGCGTATACTTAAGAAAACATTCCTGTACAGACCTTTTCCCGTATCATTTAAACTCATTATGGAAGCATCATATATTTCTATAATATTAGAGATACTTTCTACTGTTTCATCTATATCATCAACCTCTACACTTATTTCTCCTGTTTTTACCAATTTAGCATCTCTTTCTTCATATTCAACATTCTCTGCCTCTTCGTATTCTGCATAAGATCCTTCATACATGGGCATAATGCCTGGACTTAAAGCAAGGGTGCTATCTCCTCTTCTAGAATAAAAAGAGAGATTTCCACCTCCTGGTTCTACAATTGTTCTTGTTCTCTTAAAAGCAAAATTCCCAATAAATATTACTCCTATACTTAAAAAAAGAAGTACTCCTAAGAATACACTAAGTATCACAAAAACTTTTGAGAGAGGTTTTTTCTCCTTCATAAAAATGGAAAATAAAATTATTGTACCCTAATAATAGGTTAATAACTTAAAAACATCAACAGAGATAAAATACTATCTTTTTGAGAATTGAGGTTTCTTTCTTGCTTTAAGATGATGATATTTCTTCCTCTCCACAGCTCTTGAATCTCTAGTAATGAGTCCATCTTTTCTTAAGATTGCTTTGAGCTCAGGATCCATCTTATAGAGGGCTCTTGCTAGACCTAGTTTAATTGCATCTATTTGTCCAGTGATACCTCCTCCAGAAACTTTAGCAGTAAAATAATACTTCTCTTCCAATCCTACTACTATTAAAGGTCTCATAAGCGATTTCTCTGAATCTTTTCTTGTAGTAAAATGTTCTAGTATCGCTTTCCCATTAACAGAAGATGCCTTATCTCCTTTATAGAGTCTTACTCTTGCAGTAGATGTTTTTCTTCTTCCAATTCCTTCAATATATTTCTCCACTATGTATAAGTTTAAAATTTAATTTCTGTTGGTTTCTGAGCTGTATGCTTATGTTCAGAATTTTTATAAATTACTAACCTACTTAACCTCTGATCTTTTAATTTATTCTGAGGTAGCATATTCTTCACTGCTTTTTCTATAACTTTCCTTGAATCCTTTCCCATCTGTTCATCAAATCTGACTTCCTTAAAACCTCCTGGGTATGTAGAGTGACTGTAGTACATTTTTTTCTTTTCTTTACCTCTTGTCAATTTGACCATATCGCTATTTATAACAACTACATAATCTCCACAGTCTAAATTAGGTACTATTTCTGGCTTCTCTTTCCCTATCAAAAGAGATGCTATTTTAGTAGCAGCTCTACCAAGTACTCTGTCTTTTACATCAATTAAATACCATTTTCTCTCTATATCTTTTTCTTTTGTCCAATCCGTTTTATATTTCATTTGTTAATATGTTTTAATTAATTAAACGCCAGATCTAGATGTAGCTCTTCTAGTATCTTTTACAACTATCGTCTTATCTATCTTCTTAGTATCTGTTTGCTCCAAAACCTTTGAATCAACACTTCTACTTTCTTCTTTCTTTTCCTCCTTATCTTCATCTTTCTTCTTTCTTACCACTTTTTTCTTCTTCTTATCCATACCTAAAAGATACACTCTTGATAACTCAGCATTATCGCCTTTTCTATATCCGACTCTAATATAGCTTACTCCTGTTTTTTCTCTAGAAATATATTCCTTGTATTTATTAACTACTTCACTATCTCCCAAAATTACTTGCAACTTTCTTCTAAAGGAAAGATCTTCCTTATACTTTTTACCGCTCTCTATTAGGGAGGATGCTTCACTTTTTAAAACTTTAGCTTTTGGAGTTGTAGTAACTATGTAACTATTATCAAAAAGGGATCTTAAGAGATTATTAATCATAGACTCTCTGTGTGACTTTTTCTTTCCTAATTTGTTTTTCTTTACTCCTTTGTACATTTTTTCTTTAAGAACCTTTTATGTTAATTCCGTACTCTGTTAATAGTTCTAATACTTCATTTAATGATTTGTTTCCAAATCCAGGTAGATTTAATAGCTCTGTAGCGGTTGTGTTTTTTAAATCTGATACTGTTTTAAAACCACCCGTTAAAAGACCTGTTTTAGATCTCTTGGATATTGGTAACTCTTCTATCTTCCATCCTCCTATCTCATCATCCTCTTGTTCTATTTCCACTTCCTCTTCTACTTTGTTTACCTCTTCTTCTAGCTCTATTACTTCCTTCTCAGACATACCCATTGCAATCATAACTTTCCCTGCAAATTCCTGTAATATTTTAGATGATGTAATTAATGCATCTTTAGGTAAAATACTGCCGTTAGTAGTAACTCCAATTAGAACAGCATCTAAGTCAGTCTCCTGTCCTTTCCTAGCTTGCTCTACACTCATACTTACTCTTTCAATAGGGGTAAAATCACAATCAAGAGGTATTAAACCTACAGTTTTCCTTTCACTTTCGTTAACATTTTTATAGCCTACTCCTGATTCAACTGTAATCTCCATTTCTAATTTAGAAGAAGAATCTGTTAATTCCGCAATTACACTGTCCTTATTAACTACCTCTAATTCACCTATTACTTCAATATCTCCTGCAGTTACTATTTTTTTACCAGAAACATTTAATTTACATTTAAATACATCATCTAACTCTGTTTTAAATTTGACATCTTTAAGATTTAACAGTATTTCTACGACAGTCTCTCTTACACCATTCATTGTTGAATATTCATGATCAACTCCTTTTATCTGTACAGCTGTAATACCTGTACCTCTCAAACTTGAATAAAGGATTCTCCTTAGGGCATTTCCTAATGTATGACCATAACCTCTTGGTAGAGGAGATATCTCAAAAAGACCATAATTATCTTTCTCTTCTTTTATCGTAACCTTTATATCTTTAAATGCTTCCATTTAGATTTTAATTAAAATTATCTAGAGTAGAACTCTATTATTAAGTTCTCTTTTATTCCTTCATCCATATCATCTCGTACTGGTGATCTCACTACCTTACTTGAAGCACCTTTTGTTTCTATCCATTCAGGAGTTTCAAATAATTTTGTGGATGGTGCTAGTTTTGCTTTTACTAATTCTATAGTATCTCCTTCTTTTACTTCTAAAGATGGGATTGTCATCTTTTTACCATTTAATTTAACATGACCATGTGTAACATACTGTCTTGCTGAAGCTCTTGATGGTGCCAAACCTGCTAGATAAAGTATATTGTCTAATCTCATCTCTAGTATCCTAAGTAGTTCTAAACCCTTATCTGAATTATACAGTTTAGATCTTCTATCTGCTTCTTTAAATGCATTCTTCATCTTCTTTTCTCTTAATCCATATACTCTCTTTACTTTCTGTTTCTCTCTTAATTGAAAACCATAGTTAGATAATCTTGTCCTTCTCTTGTTTCCATGCTGTCCTGGAGGAAAAGGTTTCCTAACTACACCTGCTTTATCTGAGAATGATCTTGCACCTTTAAGGTACAGGTTAACACCCTCTCTTCTACTTAATTTTTCTTTTGGTCCTGTATATCTTCCCATTATTTTTTTACTAATTAATTATTTTTTAGGAGCTTTTCTAGGTCTACAACCATTATGTGGTATTGGAGTTCTATCTGTTAACATAGTGATTCTTAATCCTACAGAATCTAATCCTTTAACTGCGGCATTTCTTCCTGAGCCTGGTCCTTTTACAAAAACTTTAACTTCTTTAAGACCATGCTTTTTAATAATTCTTTCTGCAACATCCATTGCTGCCTTTGTAGCAGCAAAAGCAGTACTTCGTTTTGCTCCTTTAAAACCTATCATGGCTGGACTTCCCTGTCCTAAAACATTTCCTTCTTCATCTGTCAAAGTAATTAATGTGTTGTTAAAAGTAGATTGAATATGAGCGACACCACTCTGTACATTTCTTTTTTCTCTTCTTTTTGTTTTTGTCTTTGTAGTAGTTTTAGCCATATATTTTATGTCTTATCTAAGGTACGTTTAAGCCCACCTACTGGTTTCCCTCTTCCTTTTCTAGTTCTTGCATTATGCCTAGTTCTTTGACCTCTTACAGGTAAACCTAACTTATGTCTTATTCCACGATAGCTTCTAATATCTTTCATTCTTTTTATGTCTCTAAATATCCCCTGTTTTAATTCTCCCTCCACCTTATAGTTAGTTTCAATATATTTTCTAACAATATCAAGCTCACTTTCTGTCATATCTTTAACAAATACATTCCTATCAATCTTAGTATCATCACAGAGCTGTTTTGCTTTTCTCTCTCCAATACCATAAATCTCCATTAAGGAAACCCATAATTTCTTGTCATTTGATATTTCTACTCCTGCTACTCTTGCCATTTAAGATAAATAAATTAACTAAACTTAACCCTGCCTCTGTTTATGCCTAGGGTCTTTTTTACAATATACATATACTCTATTTTTCCTTTTTACTATATAGCAATCCGGACATCTTTTTTTTGTTGAAGCATGTACTTTCATAATTCTTTATTTCATATATCTATATGTTATACGGCCTCTCTCTTTATCATACGGAGTGATCTCTATCTTAACCTTATCACCCTCTAAAATACGAATATAGTTCATTCTCATTTTTCCAGAAAGATATCCTGTAACCTCATGTTTTGAACCCTCTACATCTATTTCTACTATAAACATTGTATTTGGGAGGCATTCTTTAACTATGCCATCAAATTCAAAAACTTTTTTACTTTCCTTCATACTATATCGTCCTTTTTGGATATAAATAGAATCCTCAGAATTATATCAAAGGAATACTTTTAATTCAACAAAATACAGTTAAATCGAGTAATTTACACCCTGATAAAGAGACAAGAAAGCATAACAAAAAAACAAGCTATTTACAAGTTTAAAACTTTAATTACTTCTTTATGTATTTCTTCTATGGATGGTGCTGCATCAACCTCTACATATATTCCTCTTTTCTTGTACTCCTCTATTATCGGGTTTGTAGTTCTTTGATCTTCCAGTAATCTTTGTTTTATCTTATGTGGCTTATCATCCTCTCTTTGAGATAGTACAGACCCGCACTTATCACAGTATCCTTCCTTCTCTTCTTTTTTGTACTTGGCATTGTATATTTCTCCACAGTTGACACAAACTCTTCTTAATGAAAGCCTTTCGATAGATGCCTCTTCATCTAAGGCAAAGTAAAGGAAAGTATCTAAAATTCGCCCTCGTTTTTCTAAGAGTTGATCAAACATTGGAACTTGTCCTATATCTCTAACCACAGAAACAAACAGCCAGTTCTTACTATTATCAAAATGATCTACCCACTTATCTAACATTTTATAGGTAAGCTCATTAGAAACCCACAAACCTTTTGACCAACTTTGGTGTGCTACTACTGCATCAGCATCACCCTCTGAGTACATCTCTCGAAACATCTCTCCTGTTCCTATTATTTCAAAATCAAACTTTGAAGCAAGTAATTCTGCCTGTGTATCTTTCCCACTTCCTACAGGACCGTGTATCAGTATTGTCTTCATATATTTCACCTATGTATATTAATTAGAGATACTTATCATAACTTCTAACAGAGATCATAGATTCTACCTCTCTTTTAATATCAAGAATTACACCAACTACTATCAAAAGACCTGTACCTGAAAAAACAGCCGCCGTTATTAATCCACTCTTTACAAATACATCTGGTAATATTGATATAGTGGCGAGGAAAAGAGCTCCTACTGCTGTAAGTCTAAAACTAACTTTCTTTAAATATTCTGATGTTTTTTCCCCTGGACGAATTCCTTGGATAAATGCTCCCTGCTTTTGAAGATTTTCTGCAAGGTCTTCTGTTTTAAACACAACTGTTAGGTAGAAGAATGAGAAAGCTAAAATTAGAAGAAAAGAAGCTGAATTAAAAATGTATGGATTCTCAAGCATACTCATAATCTTTTCTGTAATATTGGTTACTGTCGGATTGAGATCTCTACTTAACAGAAATTTTCCTATTAATTGAGGGAAAGATAAAAGTGACATTGCAAATATTACAGGCATTACTCCTGATTGAGTTAGTTTTATAGGTAAATAGCTTTCTAAAGCTCCTCCTTGTCTTACTCTTCTAGAATATTGGATTTTAACTCTTCTTTCTGTCTCGGTTACAATTATGACTGATACCACTAAGATTAAGGAGAATATTATAAATACAATTTTCTGGAATAAATCCATAGTCACAAAGTTTGATCTTACTGTACCTGGTATTCCCGACAGAATTCCTAACATAATTAAGTACGATGAACCACCACCGTATCCATTTTCTGATATTAACTCACCAAACCACATCATAATAACAGCTCCTGCAGTTAAGGTTGCTGACATTGTTACTAACTCTAATGTTCCTAATGTCTCTATCAGTCCAAACCCTCTTAGAGTAGAGTAAATAACAAAAGATTGGAGAACTGCTAATGGTACTGTGACTAAACGGGTGTACATGGATATCTTCCTTCTTCCCTCTGGACCTTCTTTTCCTAATTCCTCTAATTTAGGAATTACTGAACCTAATAGTTGGAAAATAATGGAAGCGTTAATATATGGTGTTAGACCTATTGCTATTATTGATGCTGTTTCCAATACTCCTCCTGAGACAGTAGAGAGAACATCACCAAAACCTGTTCCTTCAAATAGCTGTATTATTGCATTCGCTGGAATCCCTGATACTGGGATAGCCGAGAGTGTTCTGTAAAAAAGGATTATTAACAGAGAGAAAATTATCTTATCTCTAATATCCTTAGATCTAAATATAGATTTGACTCTTTCTGTTAGTTTTTTCATTTAATAAGGGTTTATTTAACACTTCCACCTGCTTTTTCTATTTTCTCAACTGCTACAGGTGAGACTTCTAAATTCTCTATAACCAGTTTTTTGTCTATCTCTCCTCTTCCCAATATCTTTACCTTTTTAGTACTCTTTTTAACCAGACTTTTCTCCTTAAGAACCTCTATATTTACCTTCTGTCCTTTCTTGAAATTTTTAGATAGGGTATCTACATTAATAGCTTGGCTTCCTACCTTAGGAGAACCTTTAAATCCTTTATATTTAGGCATCCTTCTGTAGAAAGGTACATTTCCTCCTTCAAAGGCTACCAATGACTTATGTCCTGCCCTTGATTTTTGTCCTTTTGTCCCTCTACCTACTGTATGACCACCCACTCCAGAGCCATAACCTCTACCAAGTCTTTTACCTTTTTTTATTCTATTTTTTCTTTTTGGAATAGTTTCTAAATACATTATTTTTTCTTACTTACCTTATTTTTCTTAACTTCTTTCTTAGTTTTACTTCCTTCTCTCTTCTTTCTCTTCATCTCTTTTCTCTTTTTTTCTTCCTTAAGCTGTTTCTCTTTATCCATCTCTTCTTTAATATGTACTCTTTCTCTCATAATTTGCATTTTTTCTAAAACTCTACCTTTTCTTAGACTTTTCAGTGCTTCAAAAGTACAATATGCATTAGCATTAGGCTCCTGAGTACCAAGAATCTTTCCATACACATTATCTATCCCTGTAAGCTCCAACACAGTCCTCACAGAAGAACCTGCTATTACACCTGTTCCTGTTCTTGCTGGTCTTAAAAGAACCTTAGCAGCTCCATACTTATACACAATTTCATGAGGGATAGTATCTCCTATTAATTCTATTGTTTTCATATTCTTAGCAGCAAGTCTCTCTCCTTGATCTATTGCTCCTCTAACATCTGATCCTTTCCCAAGAGCAACACCCACAGAACCTTTCCTATCTCCTACAACAACTACTGTACTAAATTTCAACCTTTTACCACCCTTTGTTACCTTTGCAACTCTTCTAATTGGAAGAGCTTTTGAGTCATAACCTTCTTTTCTCTTGTCTTTTGTAAAATCTTTTTTCATTTTAAATCCTTAAATTTTAACTTTCTGTTTTCTTAACTCATCTGCAAATATTTTTATATGGCCGTGATATTTATACCCACTTCTATCAAAAACTACTGACTCATTTTTCAGAGCCTCTTTTGCAAATTTTTTAGACATAGCAATTATATCATCTACATTCTTTTTAACCATAAAGCTTTTAAGAACTACTCCTTTCTCATCATCAGCCAATCCTGCATAGAAATATCTATTACTTTTAAATATAAATATCCTAGGTCTCTTAGATGTACCTCTAATACTTTTCTTGATATATGCCTTTCTTCTTTGTCTTTTTTGTTCTTTTGATTTTGTTCTCATTTTAATAATTATTTCTTATATTTTACTCTTTTGCTAAATTAGCTTTAGAACTTTTTCTTCTTACATACTCACCCTCATATCTTATACCTTTACCCTTGTAAGGTTCTGGTTTTCTAATCTCTCTTATCTTTGCTGCAAACAGTCCTACCTTTTGCTTATCATGACCTTTAATTACAATCTTTGTTTCTTCGGGTACCTCTATTTGGATTCCTTCTATGCATTCAACTTTTACAGGATGATTCCATCCAAGACTCATAACTAGCGTATTTCCTTCCATTCTTGCTCTATATCCGACACCTACCAACTCTAATGTTTTTGTGTATCCTTCCTTTACTCCGTGTACTGCATTATGTATTAACATCCTATATGTTCCATGATTAGACCTTGCCTGCTTTGTCATATTCTTAGGAGAAACATTTACTGTCCCATTCTTTACTATCACATCAATATTCTCAGGGATATTTATTATCATCTCCCCTAAAGTACCAGTAACTGTAAGGATACTTCCTTCTTTTTCTACTGTAACTCCTTCTTCTATTATTATTTCTTGTTCTCCTATCTTAGACATTTTATTACCATATTTTACATATTAACTCTCCACCTAACTTTTTACTCTTAGACATAGCTCCTGACATAATTCCTTCTGATGTACTAATTATTGATATTCCTCTTCCGTTCATAATAGGTACTATATCTTTATATCTCACATATATTCTCTGCCCTAACTTACTTACTTTTTCAAGATGTGTGATCACTGGTTCTCCATTATCATACTTTAATGTAACAATAAGTATATTATCTTTCTCCTGAAAATCTTCTATCATTCCTTCCTGCTTTATAACTTTCAAGATTTCTCTATTTACTTTTGTTACAGGGATATCAACCTGTTCTTTCTTTCTCATTATTCCATTTTGTATTCTAGCTAGCATATCTGCTATCAAATCGTTCATTTTTTAATACTAAAAAATTAATTTACCAAATAGCTTTCTTAACTCCAGGTATTTTACCTTCACTTGCTAATTCTCTAAAACACACTCTACATATGCCGTAATGTCTAATATAGCTCCTTCCTTTTCCACAAATCTCACATCTGTTATGAACTCTTGTACTATATTTAGAGCTTTTCTTTAATTTTCTTGCTTTGTATTCTTTAGCTTCTGTTGACATCTTTTACAAAAGGAAATCCAAATTTATCTAAAAGAACCTTACCTTCATTATCATCTTTTGCTGTAGTTACTATGGTAACTTGCAAACTTCTTACCTTAGATACCTGGTTAGGATCTATTTCTACAAATACAGTATGGTCTTCTATACCCACAGAAATATTTCCTAAGCCATCAAAAGACTTAGTTTTAAAACCTCTAAAGTCCTTTGTTCTAGGGAATACCACATTAACTAATTTATCAAAAAACTCCCACATCCTCTCACCTCTTAAAGTAACTGATACTCCTATCTCTTGTCCCTGTCTAATCTTAAATGAAGAAACAGCTTTTTTCGCTTTATTAACAATTGGTTTCTGTCCTGTAATTAATCTAAACATCTCTACTATCTCTTCCAAAGCAGAGTGATTAGAGACAACCTCTCCTGCGCCTATATTCACAACAATCTTTTTAAGAGTTGGAACTTGCATAGGGTTTTTATATCCCAATTCCTTCATTATCTCTTTCTTATATTTTTTATTGTATTCTTCTCTTAATCTTGCCATTATTCTTTCTTAACTTTAGATTTAGGTTTTGTTTTACTTTCTTTCTTCTCTTCTTTCTTCACTTCTTTCTTTTCTTCTTTTTCTTTCTCCTTTGAAAGGTCCTTTACTATTTCCTTACCACACTTCTTACACACTCTGACTTTTTTATCTTTCTCTACTTTCATACCTATCCTTGTTGGCTTGTCACAGTGAGGACAAATCAACATCACTTTTGAGATTGGGAAAGGTTTTTCTATCGTTACAACCTCAGATACTTTACTTTGTCCATCTCCTTTTATGTGTTTTTTGTAAAGATTTAACCCTTCAACTATTACTCTGTCTTTTTTCACATTAATAGCAACAACAGGACCTCTCTTCCCTCTCTCTTTCCCGTATAGTATTTTAACTGTATCTCCTTTTTTAATTCTCATTGTTATACTTCTTAATTACAATACTTCTGGAGCAAGAGAAACAATTTTATCAAATCCTCTCTCTTTCAATTCTCTTGCTACTGGACCAAATATCCTAGTTCCTTTCGGTCCCTTACTTTTCCCATCAATTATTACTACAGCATTATCATCAAATCTTACATATGTACCATCTTTCCTTTTTGACTCTTTTCTAGTTCTTGCTACAACAGCCTTATGAATTTCATGCTTCTTTATACTCGTATTAGCTAATGCTTTCTGTATCGATACAACAACAATATCACCTACTTTTGCATACTGTTTTTTTGAAGAACCAGGTATCCCAATCACTTTGGCTACTTTGGCACCGCTGTTATCTGCTACTTTTAATTGTGATTCTACTTGTACCATAACTATTTCTCCTTTCCTACTACTAACCATCTTACTTTCTTAGATATGGGCTTACTTTCTCTAATTGTAACTTTGTCTCCTACCTCTAAATCTTCTTCTGTTCGAGCAAAAAAGACCTTTTCTCTCTTCAAGATTTTCTTGTACATAGGGTGTGCCTCCAAAGTACTCACAGTAACTTTAACAACTTTATCCATTTTGTTACCAGTTACAACACCTTTTATTTCTTTCTTTTTCCCTTTATTTTTTCTTTCTTTACTCATATCTTTTTTGTTTAAATAACGGCATGTATTCTATCAATTATTACTTATATACACAAGTTAAATGTCCATTCTAGATATAAATTTAGTCTTAACAGAAAACTTGTGTCCAGCAAGTCTCAAAGCTTCCCTTGCTGTCTTCTCGTCTACACCACCTATCTCCACAAGGACTGTACCTGGGGCAACTACTGCAACATAGCCCTCTACAGCGCCTTTACCTTGAATCATTTTACTGTTTATCGGTTTTTTAGTATACGGTTTGTGAGGAAAGATCTTTAACCAAACTTTTCCTTTTCTTTTTGTAAAACTAGTCATTGCTCTCCTAGCAGCCTCTATTTCTCTAGCGCCTATCCAACCACTCTCTAAAGATTTCAACCCATACTCTCCAAAATCTACCTTATTATTAGAAGATGCTATACCTCCCATCTTACCTCTCATCTCTTTTCTGTATTTTCTTTTCCTTGGTTCTAACATTGTAATTATTTAATATATTATTCTTCTCTTTCAATATCTGTTTTATCTCCTTTATATATCCACACCTTTACTCCCATTAGTCCTGAATCTGGTGTTTCTGCAACCTCTCCCGCATAATCAACATCTGCTTTAAATGTTTGAATTGGTACTGAACCTGCATATGTTTTTATTGTTCTTGCCTGACTAGCATTATTTATCCTTCCTGAAACCCATATTTTTAAACCTTTAGCACCAGCCTGCATTACCTTGTCTCTAGCACTAATCATTAACAATTTAGGTGGCTGCCTTCTCTCTATTCCATCTGCTATAGATCTTGCAACTATTCTTGCTGAGAGATCTGCCTTTTTAATTTCTCTTACTTTTAATTCAACATCCGATTTGGTTATTCTTCTTAACTCTTTCTGTAAGTTATCTATCTCTTCACCTCCTCTACCAATGGCAACACCTGGCTTTGCTACATAGGCTATTACCTCTATCTGATTTAGGGATCTTTTAACTTCAACACTATCCACACCTGCATCTTTCATAGATTCTCTCACTTTATTTTTTATTAAAAGATTCTGAGAAAGGAATTGTGGGAAATCTTTTTTATCTGCATACCATCTAGATCCCCATGTCCTATTTATCCCTAATCTTATAACTTTTGGATTGATTTTTCTTCCCATAGCTACTTAACTTTTAATTCTAAATTAATATGAGATCTTCTCCTAAATATTATGGATACTCTCCCTTTTGCTCGAAATTTAGTTCTTTTAAACATAGGGGCTTCATTTATCATTATTTTATCAATTACAAGATCATCTTGATTGGCTCCATACATTTCCCTTGCATTTGCTACTCCAGACATAATGGCTTTTTCAATGGTTTTAACTCCTTTTCTTCTTATCATAGGAAGTATTGTCAAAGCTTCATCTACGCTTTTCCCTCTAACTGTATCTGCCACTAGTCTTAATTTTAGTGGAGATTGAGCAATATTTTTTATTTTCACTTTAACTGTCTTTTCTTCCATTACTATTTATATTTAATTATTCTTCAAATCTTCCTGTACTTCCGTACACTTTAGATAGTTTCCCTTTTTTAGCATGACCTTTAAATTTTCTTGTTTGAGAAAACTCTCCTAATTTATGACCTATCATAGATTCCTGTACTAGAACTTCTTCATGCTTTCTGCCATTATGTACTAAGAACTTAAACCCTACCATCTCTGGTGTTATTGTTGATTCTCTAGCCCATGTCTTGATAGGGGACATCTCTCCTTTAGCTTTAGCCAAAGCTACCTTTTTCATCAATTTTTCATCTGTATATGGTCCTTTCTTTAATGATCTAGACATATTTTTTAATCAAAAATTTATTTCTTAGCAAACGGTCTTGTTTTAGTTCTTCTTCTTCTAATAATGAACTTATCAGTTCTTTTATTCTTTCTTGTTCTAGTGCCTATTCTATTACCCCAAATATCTTTTGCTTGTCCACCGACTTTACCTTTACCTTCACCTCCACCATGAGGATGCTCTGCTGCGTGCATTGCCATACCTCTTACTTCTGGTCTCCAACCTAAATTTCTCTTTCTTCCAGCCTTCCCTAATTTCACGTTCATTCTCTCTTCATTACCTACCTGTCCGATTGTTGCCATACAATCTGCATATACTAACCTTATCTCTCCAGATGGCAACCTTATCTGCATAAATTTACCTGATGTATCTGGTCCCTGTACTGATATAGATTCTCCTGCGGATCTACCATATATTGCACCTTTACCTGGATACCCCTCTACACAATGAACAAAAGTTCCTGATGGAATATTTTTTATTTTCATTGCATTACCAGGAAGTATATCTGTCTTTTCAGAAGATATTAATTTATCTCCTTTTTTTATTCCTCTGGGAGCAATTATATATCTTTTCTCTCCATCTTCATACTGCAAAAGAGCTAAATATGCGGTTCTATTAGGATCAAAGTAGAAGCCCAGAACTTTAGCTGGAACATCTAATTTGTCTCTTTTAAAATCAACTATCCTTACTCGTCTTTTAAATCCACCCCCTCTGTGTCTTACTGTAATCTTCCCTTGATTACCCCTACCTGCTCTCTGTTTTTTTGCCACAGTTAATTTCCTTGGTCCAGAACCTTTATCCAGAGATGTTCTGTCTTCCAATCTTGTTTTTCTTCTTGTAGAAGTTGTAGGCTTAAATTCTCTTATTCCCATTTTAACCTTTCAAAAACTCATCTATTTTATCTCCCTCTTTTAGGGTAACTATAATTTTTATGCTATCTGACTTTCTTGTTTTAATATTTGTCTTCCAGTCTCTTTTTAATTTTCCTAATCTAACTATACTGTTAGTACTTATTACTTTTACTTTGTATGTTTTCTCAACCCATTTCGCTACCTCTATTTTATTTGTTCCCCTAGGAACCAAAAAGGTATACTTATTTAGAGCATTAGCCATTTCATAGGTCTTTTCTGTAATTACAGGTTGTATTTTAATTTCTTTATTTTTCATTTAAAAATCTTTTTTCTAATATACTAACTGTTGACTCATCTACTAAAACTTTTTTTGCTGCAACTAGATGCTTAGCATTAAGTTTCAAAGGATCCACTACATTTACTTTCTTAACATTTCGTAATACCAAAGAAGCCTTATTATCATCAGATATTACCAAACCATTTCTTATTCCTTCTTTCCTTAGATTTTTTAATTTTGTTGGTGTTAATTTAACAAAATCCAGTTCTTTGTTCCTCAATCTCTCAGAAAGCATAACTGTTGTGGCTTTTCTTGCCATTTTCCTGTTTAATTTTTTAGTAAAATTCCTACCTCTGCTTGCAAATGTTACTCCACCACCAATCCAAAGAGGAGACCTTATTGAACCAACTCTTGCCCTTCCTGTTCCTTTCTGTCTCCATGGTTTTATTCCACCTCCTGACACTTCAGATCTGTCTTTCTGTTTTGCTGTTCCTTTCCTCTCATTTGAACTGTAGATATAAAGGACTTGGGCAACTAAATCTTCATTATATGGAACCTCCCATACCAATGGATTTAGTGTTAACTTTTCTTCTTTTTTTGTTTTTGTTTCTTTTTTCTCTGCCATGTTACTCTCCATATATAGCTACTAAGTCTCCCTTAGCACCTGGGATAGGTCCAGAAATTAGTATTAAAGTATCCTTTACTTCTATCACCTTCTTGTTTTTTAGTGCTACAGTGTCTTGTCCCATCCTCCCAGGCATCTTTTTCCCTTTTAGTACTCTTGACGCATTTATACCAAACCCTATTGAGCCTGGAGCTCTCAATCTATCAGTTTGTCCATGTGTTTTAGGTCCACCTGCAAACTTCCATCTCTTTACAACTCCTGCAAAACCTTTTCCTTTCGACTTTGCAACAACTGTAACTTTATCTCCCTTTTCAAATATCTCTGCTTTAAGTTCATCTCCTAGCTTTATGTCATCTTCTACCTTTCCCTTAAAATATTGCCTTTGTGAAGGTACCTTTTTTAGTGCTTTGTATTTCCCTTGCATAGCCTTACTAGGATGTTTTTTCTCTCCTATTCCTAATTCAAAACCTTCAGGTTCTAGATTAGAGAGTACACATCCATATGTATCCACTATTGTTACAGGAATGACCTTATGATCATCAAATATTCGTGTCATTCCTTTTTTTATTCCTAACAAAGCCTTCATTAATTTAATATATAATTTATTGTATTCCTATATCCACACCCGCGGGCATCTGTAAATGCTGTAAGGCATCTATCGTCTTAGATGTAGGATCTATGATATCTATAATCCTTTTATGAGTATTAATCTCAAAATGTTCAATTGAGCTTTTGTAAATAAATGGTGAACGGTTCACAGCAATCTTTCTTCTCTTAGTTGGTAGCGGTATCGGTCCAGCCACTTTCGCACCTGTACTTATTGCAGTCTCAATTATACTCTTAGCAGATTTATCTACTACTACTGAGTCATACCCTTTAAGTTTGACCCTTATTTTTGCTGTGCTATTAGCCATTATATTTAAAAGAGCTAAATTAAACTATTTGGTCAGAGGGTAGGTTAACCTACCCTCTGATACTCATCCTATTTTATAATCTCTGTTACTACTCCGTGTCCGACAGTTTGTCCTCCCTCTCTAATTGCAAATGTAACACCCTTCTCTATTGCAACTGGAGATACTAACTTAACTGTAAACTCTCCATTATCACCAGGCGCCATCATCTCAACTCCTTCATCCAATACTACTTCACCTGTAACATCTGCAGTTCTAACATAGAACTGTGGCTTGTACCCTGTTACAAATGGTGTATGTCTTCCACCTTCCTCTTTACTTAGTACATATACCTCTGCTCTAAACTCTGTATGAGTGGAAACTGTACCTGGAGCTGCTAATATTTGACCTCTTTCAATATCAGATCTCTTTAAACCTCTAAGTAAGAGACCTACATTATCTCCTGCCTGTCCTTCATTTAATGTTTTGTTAAACATCTCTACACCTGTAATAGTTGTTTTCTGAGGTTTCCTTCCCATACCTAATATATCAATGCTCTCACCTACTTTAATAATACCTCTCTCTATTCTTCCAGTAGCAACTGTTCCTCTTCCTTCTATGGAGAAAACGTCTTCTACCGGCATCAAGAATGATTTATCTATATCTCTTTCAGGCATCTCAACATACTCATCAACTGCCTTTAACAATTCCTTTATTGATTCAGCACCTTCTGCTTCTCCTTTCTCTGCCTTAAGTGCATCACCTACTATCACTGGAGCATTGCCATCAAATCCGTATTTTTCTAAGAGATCTTGCACATCTGCCTTAATGAGCTCCAAGATTTCTTCATCAGCATCTCCAAACTTGTTGATAAATACTACAATCTTAGGGACTCCTATCTGCTTAGCTATTAACAAGTGCTCTTTTGTTTGGGGCATAGCACCATCATTTGAAGAGATAACTAAGATTGCACCATCCATTTGAGCTGCACCTGTGATCATATTCTTAACGTAGTCTTTATGACCAGGACAGTCTACCAATGCATAGTGTCTGTTTTCTGTTTCAAACTCCACATGAGCTACTGAAATTGTTATAGCTCTCGCCCTTGCATCAGGATCTTTATCTAACTTATCCATTAGCTTATCCGCTTCCTCTGGTGAGAAAGTTTTTAGAATACCTTTAACCAAAGTAGTCTTACCATGATCAATATGACCCAAGGTTCCGATATTCATGTGTGGCTTTGTTCTTTCAAATTCTGCCATAAATATATTGTTAAAAATTTAAATATATACTTTTCAAACAGCACAATTCTCAACATTTGAGAACTTGCGTTGAATACTATCAAAAAACAACAATACTTGCAAGAGGATTATACTATATTCGTCCAGTTTTTTACATCCTCCTTATGCAATTCTATTCCTTTTGATACTATAGTAACTATTAGAACCAAAAACATTATCACTGTAAGTATTGCTATTACAATATCATACTGCGTAACAACATAATCATGTATATTATAGTAGGTTACTGGCAAGAAAAACATTACTACCGCTATTATTGCACCAATTATTCTTGCCTCCGTTGGTCCAAAAAGACCAAATGAGTTTTTAGATTTTCCTTCTACATAAACTAGAAGATCAACATTAAGCATCATAGCCAGATATACACAGGCTAGGAGAAGTGATACCTCTAATCTCACAAAACCTGAGAGACCTAGACCTAATCCAAAAATTATGACAACTATCGCATCCACTATCTTGTCTATGTAATAGCCATACTTGGGCCTTGTCCTTTTTCTGTACCTTGCAATACTTCCATCAAAAGAATCTCCAAACCAATTAACTGCTAGGCCTAATACTACAAAGACTAAGTAATATCTATTTAGAAATCCAAAGTAGAAACCTAGAGAAACCATAATCATTCCTAATATACCTATTACTGTTAGATGATCTGGTCCCATCCAATTTGGTATTCTTGGGCATATATAATCCTTTGCCCTCTCCTCTACCTTAGCCGTCAGTGCTGTATTTATAGCTTCCTGCTCATCTCTTTTGTATTTAACTTTGAGATTTTCTAAATCAAATACTATTTCTCCCGAACGTGTATTTTCAATCCAGAGCTTTATCTCTTCTACAACACCTTGAAAGTCTTTCTGTCTAAGAAGCTTATTTATTTTACTTAATCTCTTCTTAAAGAATTTTTGTGACATAGCTATATACTCTTACCTGATATCTCTTCAGCAATATTTCTAGGGACCTCTGCATAGTGAGATGGCTCAATACTTGCACTTCCTCTTCCACTAGTAATTGATCTCAGCTCATTTGTATACCCAAACAGTTCTGACAGAGGTACTAAAGATCTAATCCTACTCACATTATTTCCCAAACTTTCTGTTCCTAGTATCTGCCCTCTTTTACTACTTAAAGATCCTGTTACATCTCCCATATGGGAGTCTGGTGTTTCTACATCAACTTTCATTATGGGTTCGAGTAATATTGGATCTCCTTTTCTAAAACCTTCTTTAAATGCCATAGCTCCTGCTATCTTAAATGCAGCCTCAGAAGAGTCCACTTCATGGAAAGAACCGTCATATACTGCCACTTTAATATCTACAACAGGGTAGCCCGCAAGCAAACCTGCTTTCATAGTCTCTTCTACACCTTTCTGTATTGATGGTATATATTCTCTTGGAATAGCACCTCCCTTAACCTCATTAATAAATTCAAACCCTTTTCCAGACTCATTAGGTTCTAATCTTAACCAACAGTGACCATACTGACCTCTACCACCTGATTGTCTAATATATTTACCTTCTGCCTGATCAGCAACTCTCTTTATTGTTTCTCTGTATGCTACTTGTGGTTTCCCTACATTAGCTACAACTCCAAACTCTCTTTTCATTCTATCAACCATTATTTCCAAGTGCAGCTCACCCATACCATGTATGATTGTTTGGTTGGTCTCTTGATTTGTAGTAACACGAAATATGGGATCTTCCCTAACAAGTCTTTCTAAAGCTAGTGACATTTTTTCTTCATCAGACTTAGTCGCAGGCTCTATAGCTTGTGATACTACAGCCTCTGCAAAAGAGATCTTTTCTAAAACGATCGGATTACTTTCATCACAAAGGGTATCACCTGTTGTAGAGTCTTTAAGTCCTACGATAGCTCCAATATCACCAACTCTAAGAGTATCTACCTCTTCTCTTTCATCTGCATGCATTAGTATCAACCTACTTACCCTCTCTTTAACATCTTTTGTAGAGTTAAGTACATATGAACCTGCACTTATCTGACCTGAGTATATTCTAAAGTAAGAGAGAGTCCCCACATGTGGATCATTAACAATCTTAAAAACCAAAGATGAGAACGGTTCATCCTCACTAGATTTTCTAGTGATATCTTCTCCAGTTTTAGGATCTACTCCTTTTACTGAAGGTCTCTCTAAAGGAGATGGTAAACATATCGTAATGTAGTCCAAAAGTGTTTTAGACATAGCTGTTCTAGAGTCTCCTCCCAAGACAGGAAATATATTTACATTTAATGTACCTTTCCTTAAAGCTGAATACATCTCTTCTTCTGTTAATTCTTCCCCAGCAAAGAATTTTTCCATTAACTTATCTTCTTGCTCTGCTAATACCTCAATCAACTCCTCTCTATATCTCTTAACCATATCATTCATATCTTCTGGTATATCTGTCTCTATCAAATCAGGTGTATCAACTCCTTCATATTTATATGCCTTCATCTTTACCAAATCCACATATCCATACAATTCCTGCTCTTTTCCAAGAGGTAAAGTAATTGCAATAGCCTTCTTACTTAATCTCTCCCTTATAGTTGAAAAACTCTTCTCAAAATCCCCTCCTATTAAATTGATCTTATTCATAAAACAGATTCTAGGGACATTATATTTATTCGCTTGTCTCCAAACAGTTTCAGACTGTGGTTCTACTCCTTTTCTTCCATCAAAAATAACTACAGCCCCGTCCAATATCCTAAGAGATCTTTCTACTTCTGCAGTAAAGTCCACATGTCCAGGGGTATCTATTATATTTATTCTATATCTCTCATCAGCATACTCCCAAAAGCACGTTACCGCTGCAGACATAATGGTTATTCCTCTCTCCTGCTCTTGCTCCATAAAGTCTGTGGTAGCAGCCCCTTCATGAACCTCCCCTGTCTTATGTACCTGTCCTGTAAAGTAAAGTAACCTCTCAGTAGTAGTGGTTTTCCCAGCATCTATGTGAGCTATAATTCCAATGTTTCTCACCTTGTCTAAAGGCATTTTCACATTATATGTATTCTTATCTATCATATTACTAAACAATTAAATAAAAGGAAGGGAAACAAAAACCTTCGCAGTTGGCATTATAGCAGAGCTATCCAAGAGAAGACAACATGTCTTTTGCTTCTTCAGTTATTTCATATTTCATATCGTATTCTATGCTCCTCTCTAAGGATTGCTTGGCCATTTCTATCTCACCTTCTTCTTCTTGTTCTTTGGCAAGGAAATAGTAGTAGTAAGGATTATACCTATCTATTTCGAAGAGCTCTTCCATATACTGCTCTACCTCTTCCTTATCATGGGTATCCTCTCCAAAGAGATAGAGTAATTTAAATTCTAGATATGTTTTCTTTTGCTTCTTATCTAATTCCAACTCTTCTATCTGTCTAAGATAGTAATCTACCTTGGCACTCTCTTTCAGTTTATGGTTGATTTTTACAGCCATGAGATTTGCAAAAACATTATCAGGATTTTTAAAGACAAGATTTCTTACCACCTCTTCTGCTTTTAATTTTTGTTTTATCTCTAACAAAACATCTAAATACTCTTCAACTAGTTCTTCCTCAATATTTTCTCCCATATACCCTATTGCACTATCGTAATCTTTCACAGCATTTTCTAAATCTTTTTCCATGTAGTAGGATCTTGCCTTAAGCCAGAATATCTCTGACTCCAAACCGCCCAATGTAGATGCTAAATTAAGAACCTCTATAGCTTTTGAATAGTCTCCATACTCTGCATACGCTCTTCCCAAAAAATACATTCCTTCTAAATACTCTGTGATATCGTCTTTCAAAGGTTCTAGTACAGATATTGCTAAGAAGGGAAATCCTTCATTTATATATATCCTTGAAAGTTTAGTTGCATTAAAATTTTTATCATCATTTAGATTCTTTAAGACACTTGTAAATTCCTCATGGTACGCCTTATATGAAGAAGTTGGTTCTGTTGTTTTGAGAATCTTTTTTGCTTTTGATATATTATCTACTGAATATATATAGGAGAGAATTAAATTTGCCTCAATTTGCTCTTCCTGTGTAAAACCACTCTTTTGGAGATACTTTTTTGCTTCTGAAATATTTCCCATTTTTAACATTACCTTCCCAGACATTAATTCTAATAAACTATTCCTAACTCCTAAAATTAGTCCATTATCATACATATCATGCGCTTTCTTATACTGTCCAGACTTGTAATATTTATCTCCTACCATTCCGTACAGGACAGATCTGTCATAGTAGCTTAATGCTGTCGCCGATTTATTTACTACTTGTTCTGCTTCTTCTACTCTGTTTTTGAGAAGCAGTATCGATAGTATCCCTTTGTAGGCATCTATTTTCTTAGGTATTATATCTACTGCTTCTTGATATCTTGTAACACTCATAGAGTACTGCCTTGCTTCTAGATACTCTTCTGCCTCTGATATTTTCTTTTCATATGCTAAGAGCTGCTCTTGTGTAACTCTCTTACTAAAGAGATATATAGATGAGAGAGATATTATTATTAACAGTAGTATTATCCAAGGAATATATTTTTTAATATTCTTTTTCATTACTTAAATATATGTAGATAGAGTAGTTATGTCAATAATTTTCTAATTTGTGATAGAATAGTTTGTTTATGAAAACAAAGCTAGCCGTACTAGTTCTAGTTGTAAAATTAATTGCAGGAGTATCACTTGGAGTTTATGCAGATAAGACCTCTGTTGTTAAGAATAACACTTTTACAGACTTACCTGACAGAATTTATGAAATTTACGGTACTAATTCTGCTGAGGCCAACAGCTGCAGTACTGTAAAAGTGGTTACTGTAAATTATGAAGGTGAAGTACAAAGTCATTTGTGTAGATCACACTCACCTGTCACAGCCTTAATAGATCTGGGATATTCTATTAGTAACAAGAATAAAATCACTTCAACTTCCCCTATTAATTTACTACTATCTAACTCATATATATTAGTTGAATCATACAGGACAACAATAGATGAGATTCTTATAGAGCTTCCATACGAAAGAATCATAGAAGGGAATGTCTTATGTAAAAGGTTAGTCTCGGAAGAGAAAGAGCAAGAAGGAGTTTTAGGATTAATGACTCAAAAGATAAAGAGGGTGTATAAAGGGGACAGGCTCATTGCTGAGGAAATAATAGAGGAAAGAATAGAGAGAGAACCAAGGCCTGAAATTATTATAATTAAAGGCCCTGAAGATTTACCTGATTCGGTACCTCAAAGAGGATATAACTGTCCTTATTGGAATACATATATTGACAATATTAATGCTACTGAAGAAGAGAAACAGTGGCTTAAATTTATCATACACTGTGAATCTGGATGCAATGCCGAAAGTAATAAGTCTTTCCACAAAGGATTATTTCAATGGGACCCTTGCTTATGGTATACACAATACGTCAGTGAGAATATTTTTGATGGAGAAGCTCAGATTAAAATAACTTTACAGAAGTTAAGAGAAGGAGCAAATCCAAACAGGATGTGGCCTGCATGTCATAGTAGATACAAGAAACAATATGAAGAACTTAGCTGGCTTCAGTAATCTATATCTACGCTACTGTAATAGTCACATATATCTTGTGGGATCTCTCCTAAGAATCTAGATGGTATCTGCGATGTATATCCCTCTCTAGTCTGTCTTCTTTCTGCAAAAGTCATAAAGAGTTTCTGCTTTGCCCTTGTAATACCCACATAGCACAATCTTCTTTCCTCCTCCATATCATCTTCTTCCATAAAGGATCTAGAGTGAGGAAGTAAACCTTCTTCCATTCCAATCATGAATACATAATCAAACTCTAGTCCTTTTGATGAATGTAATGTCATAAGGTTAAGATAGTTACCACTTCCATCCTGATTTTTCTCTTGCTCTTGCTCTATTAAATTTATCTCATTCAAAAACATCTCTAAGGCTGTTTTCCCATATTTATCAGTATAGCTTGATGCAACATTTTTCAATTCATTTATATTCTCTTTTTTCATTTCTGCCTCTTCCGTTCCATCATCAAACCACTGTATATATCTGACTCTTTCTAGTATCAAATCTATTATTTCCAAAAGATTCATACTCTTTGAAAGAAAGTATATTAACCCAAAAAGAGAGATTACTGATATGTATTTATCCCATTCTTCTCTCAGAGATGCTATCTCGGATATGATACTCTTATCTACATCAACCTCATCCATATACTCAGTATTAATGACTACATACGCACCTACTATGAACTCTCCCAATGTACATTTTGCTTTTCTAGATAGCTCATGTAGCTTTGCTAATGATTTTGAGCCTATTTTCCTAGGAGGAGTATTAATTACCCTATCCACGCTTAGCTCATCTTTAAGATTGAAACAAAATCTTAGATAACTAATTATGTCTTTAATTTCTTTCCTTTCATAGAACCTAAATCCTCCTACCAACTTATATGGCATTCCTGACTTAAGCAGTGCTTCCTCTATTGCTCTAGATTGATAATTTGTTCTATACAGTACTGCTATATCTTTTAAAGACACTCCTATTTGTTGAAGAAGTCTTGTTTGCTCTACCACATAATCAGCTTCATTTATCTGATCAGATGCTTGGAATATTGTGATACTTTCTCCATCACTATTATCTGTCCAAAGTATTTTCTCTATTCTTGAGTTATTTTGCTCTATTACCTGAACTGCTGCTTTTATTACATTCTTTGTAGATCTATAATTCTGTTCTAGCTTGACAACTGTCACATTCTTAAAATCACTTTCAAATGATTGTATGTTTTTAATATTTGCTCCTCTCCAGGCATATATTCCTTGATCGTCATCTCCTACTACACATATATTGTTATGTTTCTCTGATAGTAGTTTTGCAAATATATATTGGGCATGGTTAGTATCTTGATATTCATCTATTAACAAATATTTAAATTGATCTTGATATCTCTTTTTTACATCTTCGTTTTCTGATAATAGTTTGACTGTAAGATAAAGAAGGTCTCCGAAATCCACTGAATTTTGTGCTTTAAGTTGTTTCTGATATTCAGGATATATCTCTGCAACTATGTCTTCTATATATCCTCCATAATGCAAATTAAATTTCTCAGGAGATATCATTTCATTCTTAGCAGAGCTAATGTAAGAGGATATTGATGATGGTCTTATCTGTTTAATATCCATATCTCTTTCTAAAAGAAGTTCTTTAATAATGTTTTCAGTGTCGTTAGAATCATATATTGAAAAACGGTTGGATAGCCCTAGTTTCTCTGCATTTTGTCTTAGTATCATAGCTCCTATGGAGTGAAATGTTCCAATAGTAGGAGGAGATTGTGGCGGAACATTTAACTCTTTTAGTAATTCAACAACTCTCTCTTGCATTTCTCCTGCCGCTTTTTTTGTGAAAGTTACTGCTAATATATTATTTGGTTTTATATCCTTTTCTATTATTAGATATGCTATACGATTCGTTATTACTCTAGTCTTACCAGAGCCTGCACCAGCAAACACAAGTAATGGCCCCTCAGTACATAGCACTGCTTTCTTCTGTTCAGAATTTAATTTGTCCAATATGACATTAGCACTCATTTTGTGAATGTTAAAATAATATGTTAGAAAGTTATATTTCTTTTAGATATGCAGAGTTAACCCAACCGTAAAGACCCAATCCATACATGATTTTAGACCATCCCGCCTCTTCTTCTTCCAATACAAAAACAACACCATTGTCAGCACTATCTACTACCTCACAACTATACCATCTACACTCTCTAATGTTCACAAACTCATATCTAGGAGATGCCACCTCTACCAATCTCTTCTCTCCTCTTGCTATGGTAAATTTAATTTCAAATTCAGAATTCTCAAATGGACGATTTTCAAACTTTAAAACCTCAAATGTCTCTGTCGCCTCACCTAAAGAAATTCTTGCTTCAAGAGCAAATTCAAATTCTACTGACTCTCCAGGTAAAACATTAATATCACTTACACTTGTAGGTTTACTAAAACTTAACCATTCCTGATTTATTGCATACTCACTCTCCCTATCGTCTTTAACAGATATATATATTGGGTCTTTGTCTGTAAACCATATGAAATCATTCATATTTCTTACTTTGACTTTCACAGGTAATCTCTCTCCTATTTCTATTTCTTTCTCATATACCACCTCCTCCATTCTTAATATGTAGTCCTGTTTTTCTTCTTCATGTCCTTTCCAATCCTGCAATGCATTCTGTACAGAATTGGTAAATTCTCCTGCTACTTCTACAGGAGAAATAGTAGAGAATGTGCCTTCTTTCTGATTTATATACATCTTAACAACTGCTAGAGAGGATATTCCCCATCTGTAAGAGATATCTTCAACCATATTTATAAGAGACTCTTTCGCCCTATTTGTTAACACCGGATTATTAGAAAGATATCCTATTGCAATTACACCTTCTACTTCCTTCAATTGAGGGTTAGCCCCTATACCTCCCATATTGCCCTGATATATTATTCCATTTTCATCTAGTAGATATGTATATGGTAAGTCTGAGAAGTGTAGTCTAGTCACTCCGTAGTAGTAGAGGGATTGAACCCATTTTGCTGGATTTCTAAGTAGTAAATCTGAGTCTGTTGTTACTTGTGATATATATATTTTTGTTGGGTTTATATATATTGTTCCTTCTGTATCTGTTAATGTTGTATCAAACTTTTGGTTTTCTGTTGAGTAGTAGGAGAAAGCAAATATTGATATGGGAAACAGCATTATTAATGTTAATCCTATCAACAGGACTTTGATATCTCTAAGAAATTTCATACTGTATTGTATCATTTAAGGAGAGGTTATTGTTGATAATTATTATCTACTGCTGATCTAGAAACCTAAAATAGTATTTATCTCGGGCAAGCTTTTCTTTTATTACCTTTTCTATACTCCGTACGGCTTTGCCGACAACATCATTTCTCATATCCACACCACTACTACTTGGTATTTTTAAATCAATCCTGAATTGTTCTCTTTCCGATACCCATACTACTACATACTCATCTCTTTCTATTGGAAATTCTGAATACCAAGGATATTTCCCTTCTATCTCCTCTTGTAACCTAACACCTCTTAACATGTCATCTACACAACAGACCTCTGTCTCCGTACTATCTCCTTCTTCTACAAATATCGACTCTCTATCTTTCTCTAATCGTTTTGATCTGTTATATCTTACAATGAGAAATAATCCTATGAAAAATATTATTAACAGAAGTATTAATAATACATAGAAAAGAGTTTTTTTGTTTTTCATTATAGTTTTCTTAAATATAAACTACTGTCATACTATCTGTATCTACCAAATCCGAAAATATACGGATTACTTATACTCCCATCATCAGCAACCGTATATTTATAAGATGTGCTTCCACTATTAGACTCCAATGACCCTATATAAGAACTAGAAACAGAAGAGACAATCCCTACATGAGTAAAACTATTATCATAGAAGAATATAACATCTCCTGCCGAAATTCCATTTACAACATTTGGTCCATTACACACAAAATCATAACCATTTGCTCCTTTGGCAAATTCTGCGGCCTGTAAACGTACAGCTAACGTACTAAAGACTGTGGAACTCTCTGGCACCCCTGCACCTACGTAAGAATCTTTTGTCAACCAGGTACACCAATAAAGAGAGTAAGCATCAGCTTGAAGGATTGCATTATTACCTCTTGTCTGAGGATTATCGAAAAGTTCTTGTTTCCATTTTCTTCCCCCTGAACCATATTCATACTCGTCAGGCATATTCTCTCTAGGCTTATTATGATAACCCCAATGCCCCTTATCAAGATATCCTACTATTAAATTAGCAATACTGGTTATTTCAGAAGCATAGGGATTTAAACCTTTTTCACCAGTGTAAGGAGGTCTACTTAAGCAAGCTAATAAATCTTCTGTTCCACCACCACTTCCTCTTCTTCCTCCCCCTCTACACTCAGTTATAGAGTACTCATGCATCATAATTGCAACAGTTATGACTCCTGGTCTTTGGAAAAGAGGATACTTCCTGCTGTTGTTATCTGTATCTCCTGGGTTACAAACTGTTCCAGCTCCTTGGTAACAAACTTCTTGTCCTACAGGAACTGAACTAGAGGGGAAAGTATTACAAGAAAATTCTACTCCGTCTCTACAGTATATGAGATCCATATCCATATAATCCTCATTTATCCAATTCAAAGGATATATATGATCGAAATAATATTCATCTGTCTGCTTCTCTGTACACTTTCCAGAAGTTCTCCATCTCGTTTGTCTAAGTACCTCTGTGGGTGGAGGAGTGTAGCTACAGTTCCTATTCCCCGGCCCATTATAATCTCCTAGGGCATTTATTAATGTCTTGTAATTTAAGCCCGAAGCACTGCCACTAGGTATCTTTGATTTGAGGTGCTCCATAGCACTAACAGCATCCGACAACAAATTACCTCCTCTCAATGAACCCCCATCGTGTAAAGAGCCATCCAGACGCATACCTCCTTCCATATAATGGATTGCTGCAATTATTTCACAAGGTATTCCTGTAGTCTCTTCTGTTTCCTTGTAAACCTTCATTAATTCTTCAGTTATTTTAGGTCTTATGTAAGTAGCAAAATAATCTTTTGCGATACTGGGGACTGAATCATAACTAGGTATTCCTTCGATAGCTTTGAATGCTTCTCCATCGCAAGCATAGCATTCATATTCGCCCGATCCATACTTATACTCCTCCGCATATGTAGCCCATTCTTCACAATCCTCACATGTACCAGGAGCTATATGAGAGTGTACACCAAAAATAGCAGAACCAATAATAACTACAATAAAAAGAGCCATACCAAAACAACCAACAAGCCCATACTTTAGAAACTCAGCACCAAACTTTACTACTGGCTTAGCTATTTTCACAACTACCTTTGTAGCCAACCAAGCAAGAGCATCAGCTACCAGACCGGGAATCCCTATTGCATTCAACCCTGCTGTAATAACTGTTCTAATCATTCCATATAATCCACCTGACTCCATCCATGCCTCTACAGCAACCTTAGCTATTTCATCCTTTAAAACAAAACCTAATTTCAACAGTATTTTATTCCCAACAAACTCTCTAAGATTCTTTCCTATTTTTTCATCAAAGTTTTTCTGTATATTCGCTTTAAATCTAGAATATGCACTAAAACGATGAGCTAACTTATATTGTTTTCCTAACTTTGAAGTAAGTCTCTCTATTTTTTCAAAAGCTTCTGTACTCATAATATTCTGTAAATCAGCCATAAATAAGTCCACATCGCCATTTGCTATAGCCTCAAAAAAATCACCTACTTCAAAAGGTAGATCCTTGGTAATCTCCTTGAGAAGGATCTTACTCATTTTCTCCTGTGAAAGATACGCCATATATGCAAAGCCTTCACCTGTATACAAAGTTTTAGCCCATGTTACTGGAGAGAAGTAATAGAGACTTGTCATTCCTGCATTGTAATTATCAGAATATCTGTTTCCTGTTTTTTTCGGTGCTACAAATTCAAGTTCTCCTAATTTTCCCCCTTTCTTGTCCTTCCCTATGTACATTTTCCCTTTAGCAGCGGGCTGTAGCCATTTAATCTGATTATGGTTGGGATCAAAAAACTTACCATTTATCATAAAAGGAAGAAGATTACCTTCGGTGAACATAGTTTTAGCAGAATAATACATACCCTCCCATTCTCCTAATCTACCTGCAAATTCGTAATTTTTTATATCTCTTAAATCCGACTTCAAATCCTTTATAGCCTGTCTATGCTTTGCTATTTCAGAAGTAGGCGCTCCGCTTTGTTTTAATTGTTCAATGATTTTCTCTCTAGATTCAATGGTCTGTTTAGTATTTTCTATGAAAAGAGTTCTTTTCTGTTTTTCTAAGAAAGGATTACCTTGAATAACAGCCATATTGTCAATATAGCGTGCTGCACGGACATAGTTTAATTTCTCTTCTCGATCAGTAACCCCTGTTATCAATCTCCTTATTTCTCTGGATTCTAACATTGCATAAAATTCTGGGAATTTAGAATCCTGCATAAGACTAAGTAGAGAATCTCTGTGTCTTTTTGCAGCCTCAAGATCTCCTTTCCCTTCTGCTTTCTTCCAATTCTCCCAAACTTCCTTTACTCCTTTATATTTACCATAAAGCATTTCTGCCTTCCCTTTTCCATATCTGTCGGTTAAATAAGCCAAACCAATAGTTTTAGGGGAACTTTTCCTAATACCAAGAGTATCTTTCTTAGCAGCCTCCTCTTTAAAATATTCTTCCATTAATTTAAGAGCCCTCACATTCATTTTGCCTCGAAATGCTTGAGGTCTCCCTATATTCATCATTGCATCTCCCACCTCTTTGCCTAACCCATGTCTTTTCGCCCAACCTTTTGCCACAAGAGATCCCATTATTTCACCACTATGTGCAATTCTTTGAGACCTCCTTATAGCCTCCATAGTTTTGAAGCTTTTTTCTACGTAAGCAGAAGGGTCTTTAAGTATTGTCCCTATATCTTTTAGATTGAATTTTACGACCCCTGGTAGTCTATCTCCTAGATTTATTTTTGCTAAATCAATATTAGCAAACTCAATAAGTCCATCCATAGTCGCATCATTAACAAAAGCACCTGGTTTTTCAAGTACAGCCCCCAAAGCTTCTACTACTTCCGATGTCCCATCTACACCTGTTACTTTAAGAGGTGTTCTTTTATGTGGTGGTCTTTCATTCTGCTCAAATATGAAGTCAAAGATAGACTCCATTGCTCCCTCATACTGTCTTCTTTGTTGAGCCATACTTGTTCTCTATTAAAAACTATTTACCAAACATTCCTCCAATTAGAGGGATTTTACTAAGTCCTGCTTGAATAGCTCCTCCTACATCAGCTCCTGATTTAGATGCTGTTGCTGGGATAATTGCTTTCAAGAATTGAGGAGTCTGTGCAGCTACATATATTGCAACTACTTTCAGTATATGTAACATAAAACCTGCAACATCCCAACCTTCAATCCAACCCTTGCCCTCAAATACTGTTTCAGGAAATGCAAGATTGATTACTTGGGCATCTCTATTAAGATATTGAAAGAATTGTGGAAGCATAACTATCGCGTATGTCACAGGAAAAACCAATGCATTCCTCAAAGCTGATTTAAATAAATTAGAAATAGCAGCATTATTTCCTGGTAGTGCTCCGAACATCAAAACTATTGGCGCCGTAATAACATTCACCAAAAGGCTAAAATACGCTTTTACTAAACTAAACCATAGCTTTACTGCACCTACAATTATAATGCCAAGTATAACTATCACAACACCAATTACCACCCATCCAATAGGAGCTAATGGACCTGCAATTGCAGCTACTATACCTCCTACACCTAATAGCCCTACTGTACCAAGCTGTGCCTTTATACCTAAAGTACCCATTAATAAAGCAAAAGGATTATGTATTGTTTGATCACCTAAAACACTTACAGCAAGCCTCATTAGGACACCTGAAATATCTAAGATTAACCCCATTATCGCAAAACTGAATGTTACAAGTACAAGAGAAATTACCACTCTAGGTAGTGTATTGCCTACAGTAACCATCATTTGCCCTCCTATCTTATGTCTGAACATAATCATAAATCCAATTACTATCATAATTACAACAAAGCCTAAATATGCAATATTTCTCATAAAATTCCATAATGGCTGTATCCCTGAAGTCTGCAAATCGTTGAAACCACTAGCATACACAGTTTTACTTTCCTTATGTCCCGGCACCCATTCATCCGCCAAATGAGCCATTACATCTATATTTGGTTGACTATTAAACATGGCCACAACTTGATTATCAATAGTAGTTACAAGACTAGGGGGTAAACCAGCCTCTCTTAATCTCGCATGAGTTTCATCATCTACACAACCCGGCTCATCACATAGCTGTACAAGTGTACTTGAAGCAACAGAGGACAGAGCTGTTTCATAAAGTCTTGACGAATGTTGGCCTTCTTCATCTGTTAATTCATCCACAAATTGATTCATCGATTTAAAAAATTTCCTTGCCTGAAAGTAAAAAGCTTTTGTAGGTTTTGCGAAACCTAAAAATATTATGACTATTAAGGGAAGAATTAAAAAGATTTTTAGTTTTTTCATTTATTATAAATATAAAATTATTTTATTCTACAATTTGAATGGCCAATACTTAGAGTATGAAACCTCTATTGCTTGCAAGACACCTTGCCAATACTCATGGAAACTTTGTGGGAAATCTTCTTGCCCTGGAGCTCTATCTTTAGCCTGCAATTGATAATTTAGATGATTTGGTGTTGCATCCCATAGGCAAGTAACGGGTATCTGTCTTGTCTCTTTTCCAGAAGAAACAGATAATTCGCAATCAGTTCCAATAAAATACATTATCCCATCACTATCAGGATCTCCTGCAACCCTCCTGTTCCCAGCTCTATCAGGAGATAACGAACCTTTGTATGATTCTGTCAAAAATGCGTTGGCACAAAGTCGATCGGTACTTCCATCTTCTAATGGTTCATTACATTCATATGGCTTTCCAAACAGAGGAGTCATTTCAATTCCAATAGTAGTTGCATCTACACATTTCTCTGGGTCTGGAGTACATACTTCTCTTGTCCATTCCCTCCCTCCTGCCCAATATGTCTCTTCTCTACATGTTTCCTCCATACATTCATCCCATACATCTCTAGCAAAGACCTTTCTAAAGACACTATAGACCCGCTCCACTAGATTAAAACAAGCGTATGGATCTTTTGAAGGAGACATATAATAGTCCTTATTTTCTCTATAACATTGATTGTCTTCAGGAAGTTTATAATCATTCCCTCCTGGCACTTGTGATCTTAAATATCCTCCATATTTTTCATCGTATGCTATATAGTTTGATGTCTCCGGATTAAAATCATGTCTTGCGAATGGACATGGTCCATCCGCATCATCTTCATTCTCTATCCCAATCCGAGTATCTAATTCTTCTTGCTTTATCTTTGTTGCCGAACCTGAATCATCAAGAGTAAGATTCGCACCAACAAGAAATGGCTCTCTAGAAGTACCCAAATCCTCTACTTTGTCTTTCAAGTTATGAGCATCTTCTGGAGTTAGAGTCTTAGCTTGATAATCTATATCTATTACCTCTCCACTTGCCGAATATTCTGTACTTCTAAATGATATTTCTCTCTTACTATTCTCAAATACATACTGTCCAAGGAAATAGGTAAGAGGATACTGTACTTTACTAAAAACTACCCTAGAATTGATATTAACAGAAACAGTACTACCCCCATCATCAATATCCTCACCCTCTGCTCCTACAAAATGCAAAGTACTCGATGAGTCATCGTTGCAGAGCTGTACTGCAGATTCAATTGACAAATCATTGTTAAAATGGCTACAACTCAGAAAACTAATGGGATTCCACATGGAAATTAAACTCATTATATCATCCCATAAACCTGCAACATCTCCATTTTCTTCTGCCAATCTTTGGAAATTTGCTATTTCTTCCTCATCTCCGTTTACTAATTTAGTAAGATCAACCAAACCTTTATCCATCCTCAAGACCTCATACCCTTGCTCTATGGGGACCTTCTCTTCTATCACAGAAGTATTACAATTTGAACATTCCTCTTCTGCAACTTCAGATACCTTCTCACTCCAATCCTCTACTTTCATATTACCAGAGACTTTGTTTCCAAACTTAACAGCAACAAACCCAAAGAGTATGAGAAACAGCAGGAACCTTATTCCATTTTTCCTCTTTTTTCTGTTCATAAAGACTTAATCATTGTACCCTTTCTCCTTTTTTTTGTCACACGAATAATATATAAGGAGAGAGGAGTAACTACAAGAATTAAAGACAGGATAAATACATATACAAGATTATCTGATATTCCTGTTTTCGGTGTACCAACACCCGTAGAAGAGATTACTTGATAATCCTGCTCTATTGGATCTACATCAGGAGATGGTAAGTGAAGCCCTGAGCTGTATCCTAATATTCCATAATTAGAAAGTAACTCTATCTCAGTACTATCCACACCTAAAACAGATTTACCTTCAAGTAAGATTTCTACGTCTCTACTACCAATACCTCCTGCTTGTTCCGTATGAGTTTCAACTGGAACAGTTGTTAGGATGTTAAAATATACAGAATCATCAGATGTATATTCAAAATATTTCAGGCCATCCTCTGTCCTACTATCAGAAATCGATACTATCCACTTTCCTCTTTGATCTACTAGAGATGCTATCTTCGCACTTTTCCCCAAACTTCCTAATTCATCCATATCTTGAATATACGTAACCACTATTGCTTCTCCATGCTCAGGCATACCTCCTAAACTACCAGCAATCGAATCAAAAGGAGGCGGTGATGACAAGTTAGAAAAAGTCCTAGCCAAATATTTCTGTCCTTCATTATCAGAAAGTTTCTCTCCTGAATATATTTCAAAGAAATAATCCATGTCCGGTTGTAATCTTGTTACAGGAACATAATGAACATAGTACTCTCTTCTTGTAGTTATACCATCTCTTTCATCTGAAACTTCATGAGTTAAAGAATCTCTTGAGGTACCATATTTAATATATCCAGACTCCTTCTGTCTAGAAAGCCATATTACTGTAAAACCAGTATCAGTAACATTAACAACCTCTACGCTTTCTTCTCGCATAGCTCCTACATCTGACAAACCTTCTACTGTAGTCATATCTGTCCATTGGACATGGGTAACAATTCTAAACCGTCTATCTGTCTTAATCGGTTCGACCGGCTCATCATAATCTGACAAATCCAAAGGTGTAATATCCAAATCATCTATCACAGGAGTTGTAGGAACAGTTACAACAGAGGATGGTTTTTGTGAACTTGAAAGCTTTGAGTATGGATTATCCATACTCTCAACATTAAGAGTATACACCTCTTTGAGCACACCATTGCTATCAAACAGTTCTCCATAAGTACCCTCTAAAAAAGCTCCTTTGCCTGTACCTGCTACAACTAAAATAATCAACTTGTCATTTCCCTCTACAACAATGTATGAGCCATCAGACATTTTCCTTAAAGAGGAAAGATTAACATTCCAAGAACCTCCTTTAGAAACTACAGAAGATACTGCATAAACATCCTTATCCATCGTAGAGATAAAAACTACAGCATCTTCATTACTTACTCCATTAACAGAACCTGAGACTGGATTAACTGTAGGAGCTATTGGAGATACTGGAGGAGTTTTAAAAGAAAACATATCGGAGCCATCATCCCCATACCTGTCCTCACCTGAGAGAATAATAAAATTATAGTTGGTATTCGGTTCTAATGCTCTTTGTGTAATATGATGTGTTTCTCTTCTTCTTGTACCTCTTGTATCTACTAAGGGAGTACCATCTTGTTTGTTAATTATGGGTATAACCGAACCTGTCGAAGGAGTATCTGTAACCCATGATACTGTAAATTCCTGAGTCCCTACATTGGTAAAAAGCACATTCAAAGGCTTTGATTCTGTCGATGCTTTCGTTATCCATTGAGTAATTTGTAAAGAAGCGAAAACTACCAAAGGTATTCCTAAAAGAAGAATTACTATTATTATCAATTGTTTCCTGTTCTTACTAGGGACAGTGGCTATTTTCATTACTTACTATAATACCTAGAAAAAGCAATGATGACAATTACTAAATATGAAAAACTTAGGTCAAAATTTTACTTTTTTAACCCTTTTAAGAAATCACCAACCACATTTATAACAGAACCTATTTTCCTAACTGGAATCAGTACTGTTTCATTCATTTCAATTAAGGTACCTTTCACTACAGATACCGCTTCTTGAGCATCATTAACCATACTTGCAGTTTGTTTAAGTATCTCATCTGCGTTCTTTAACAAAGGTTTTGTTTCTTTCACCACCTCTCCTGACTGTTTTATCAACATAGCTAGATAGTAAAGCACTAAACATATCATAAGGACAATTACGCCTATTATGATCATCCAATAAATTGATGGTATCTCTGACATCTTATTCCTCCATAAAGTTAAGTATTACATATAATACTACATTTCTTTTAACAAAAGAATAATGTTTATGTCAAACAAAATGATATACTTAGAAGATGCAAAAGTTTTTCATAAGACATAAATTATCAGTAGGAGATATTACTTATCTGTCAGATTCGGACAGCGAAATAGTCATCTCAAGAGGAGAAATACAAATAGAGGATATTGTAAAAATAGAGACATATGAAAGGATTTTTTTAGGACAGATAACTGATATCACAAAAGTAAGCGTAGAGATTCAGATTATTGAAGATTTAGGAGAAAGAGAATCCGAATATGTCCCCTCTATTACAATAATCCAATCTCTTAGTGGTGATATTAAGTTTAACTACTTTATTGAAAAAAGTGTTGAAGTAGGGATAGAAAAAATTATCCCTATCCAATCTAGATACTCTCTTAAAACTAAGGCTAAAGCTATTAAAGACTGTGGATACTGGAATAAATTAGTTAAAGATGCAGTAGAACAATCCAGAAATATCTTCCCTACAATCATAGAAAGACCAATTAGGATTGATGAACTTAAGAATATAAGAATGGAAGGGTTAAAATTATGTCTATCTACAGAAACAGATAATTCTAAATATTTAAATACTCTCTTAAAGAAAGAAAACATATCCCAACCTATATATATTGCAATAGGACCCGAGAGAGGATGGAGCTTTTCTGATTTAAAAATCTTTCAAGAGCTTGAATTTGAATTCGTTAAATTAAAAGGAAATATCCTAAGAACAGAAACTACTGGACTGGTAATAGGTAGTATTATCAAATATTTAAAAGGAGAGATTTAATCTATTTACTCTCTATCCCTTTCAAACTCAATTTAATCTTTCCTTGGTTATCTATACCTACAACTTTCACCTTTATAATATCTCCTTCATTTACATATTTTCTAACATCTTGTACATATTCATCCGATACCTCGGAGACATGCAACAAGCCCGAGACATTCGGTGCTAGTTCTACAAACGCTCCATAGTTCATTATTGAAACAACTTTACCTTCGTATACCTCTCCTACTTCTGGATGAAAATCATACCCTGAAATCAATGTTTTTGCTTGCTCTATAGATTCTTCAGATGAGCTATATATATTTATAGTACCATCCTCTTCTATTTCTACCTCTACGCCCGCTCTTTCTGATATTTCTCTAATATTTTTACCTCCTGGTCCAATAATCTCTCCTATCTTGTCCTTAGCAACTTTGATCTGAACAACCCTAGGAGCATACTGAGATATTTCAGTCCTAGGTTTAGAAATTGTCTTTGACATTTTCTGAAGTATTTTTTGTCTTGCTTCTTTTGATTTAACAAAGGTTTCTTTAATTATCTCCATACTTAAACCTTTTGTTTTAGTATCCATTTGGATAGCAGTAATACCATCCTCTGTACCAATTACTTTAAAATCCATATGACCGTAAAAATCCTCTGTCCCTATCATGTCTGTCAAAATTTTAAAGGTACCATCATCTCCCACCACTAAACCACAAGCTATTCCTGCAACTGCCTTTCTAATTGGAACTCCTGCAGCCATCATAGCCATGCTAGAGCCACAGGCTGATGCCATAGAGCTAGAACCATTTTCTCCTTGTATTTCACTCATAATTACTACTGTATATGGGAAATCTTCTTCTGCTGGTATTACTGGAAGTAACCCTTTTTCTGCTAACATTCCATGACCAATAGCTCTTCTGCTTGGTATCAATCTAGGTCGGTATGCCTCTCCATAGGCAAATGGTAAATCATTGTAGAAATGCATAAACCTTTCCTCTCTTTCGCCCTCCATATCATCTACTAATCTTACATCTCTTAAACTTCCTAAAGTTACTACTGTTAATGTCTGTGTTACACCTCTTGTAAACAGGGCTGAGCCGTGTACCCTAGGTAGTAGGTCTACATCTGTATCCATCTCTCTTATCTCATCCATCTTTCTTCCATCAACTCGCACATCTTGTTCTAAAACAATTTTCCTCATCGCATTTTTTAAGAGATGCTCATATACATCATCCATAGATGATTTTGAATATTTCCCTTCAAATTTTTCATAGAGTTGCTCTCTTATCTCAGAGTGCGTTGCTGAATCTTGCTTCTTTAGACTTTCCTCTATTTTCTTCTCTCCTAGAAATTCAGATATCTTTTCCACTAATTCATCTGATACACCATCTTCTTTGTATGACTTGTCCTTCTTTTCCAACTTAGACAGAAAATCTTTCTGAGCTTTTAACCAATCCTTCATATATTTAAGAGATGTTTCCATTGCCTTAATTACCTGATCTTCTTCAATTTCATAACATCCAGCATCTATCATTGTAAATTTATCTCCATCTCCTGCTACAACATAGTCCATTTTTTCTGCTTGAGATGTCTTATTAAATGTCTTTAACAGATTAATAAGTTTTCCATCTACTAAGCCTACTCTTACGCCAGAGATGGGACCTTCAAAAGGAGCACTTGAATTAATTAAAGCTGCTGATACAGCATTGATTGCTAAAATCAATGGGTCATTTTCCTCATCATATGACATAACTGTTACTATAATGCTAACCTCATCTTTATAATCTTCTGGAAATCTAGGTCTGATAGCTCTATCTATCATTCTTGCTTTGAGTACAGCATCATCTGTAGGAAATCTTTCTCTTTTTACAAATCTTGATCCACTTATCTTTCCAGAGGCATAGAACTTCTCTACATACTCTACTGAGAGAGGAAAATAATCAAATTCTCCATTAGTAGGTTGGGTATTTACATTAACAGTAATTACTGTATCACCCATCTTTGCTAATATTGAAGATTGAGATTTTAAAGCAAGTCTCCCTGTCTCAAAAGAGCATTTCCTGCCTTCTATTTCAAATTCATGTTTTTTAATATCAAACAACATCTTATATTATTATTAATAATTTAGTTACAAATAGATAATCTAGACTAAGTATAGATAAATCTATATTAAATGGAAAGTTATTACAAAGAAAGAGGACACAAGGCATTATATCTTAAGTTTTTTTGCTAACTCTTTATATCTATCTGGTTCATTATCTTTCAGGTATTGAATTAGTCTCCTCCTCTTACTTACCATGTTTAGAAGACCTTTTCTTGAATGATTATCTTTTCTATGAGCCTTAAGATGTTCACTTAACTCCTCTATCTGTTGAGTTAACAAAGCTATCTGTACCTCTGGAGAACCAGTATCTCCTTCATGAAGTGCGAATTTTTCTACTATTTTTGCTTTCTGTTCCTTGGTTAACGACATGTTATTATTAGATTAGCATTATATATTTACTTAATCAAGCGAAATTCAGACTTGGATATAGTAAGGATTATTCTATACTGTTATAGGGTTTATGTCAAGCATTATTGCTTATTTAACAACCTTATGACAGTATATTTTATCTCCTTCACGAACTTCTGATGAGGAATCAAGAAGCTGTATCCCACAATCAAAACCTGATTTAACCTCATTTACTGAATCCTTATTTATTCTTAAACTTTTTACTTTACTCTCGGCAATGATTTCATCTCCCCTTACTATATCAACCTTACAATCTCTTTTAATATACCCATCACTTACTCTTGAACCTAAAACTACGGATCCATCAGATAGAGTAAACAGAGTTTTTACAACTGCACTACCTATTTCCTCCTCTGTCGAGGAAGGTAATGCCATAAGGGATAGTGCTTCCAACACCTCTTCTATCAGTTTGTATATTATATCGTACGTCTTAACTAAAATTCTTTTCTTTTTTGCATAATCTACAACACCTGATTCTATACCTACCTCAAAACCTAAAACTATGGATCTGGAAAGCTCCGCCAACTCTATATCTCTTAAACTTATAGTGCCAACACCAGAATCTACAATGTTAACCCAGTATTCATCTTCTTTTATTTTGTTTAAAGAATTTATTATAGCCTCAAGAGAGCCCTGTGATGAGCTCTTTATAATAACATTGAGACACTCTCCGGAATCCTCTTTTTTAGCAGAGAAGAATTCCTCTAAAGTGACTTCGGCATCCTCTTTTTGAGGATCTTCCTTCTCAAACAAGAAATCAAGAAGATCTTTGTTTTTACTCTCCAAGATATATATTGTAGTGCCAAGTTTTAAGAGGTTAGATATACCTATTATCTTCCCTCCACACCCACAATCCATAATACAGAGATTTTCTCCTTCCTCTGTAATTATTGCTTTCGCTTTTTCAATAAAGACATTGCTATCTATTTTGTATCCTATCCAGTTACCTTGACATGCACTGCCTTGCGTAAGAGCTATTGACGATGTATTACCTTTGTACTTATCTTTAATAGATTCTAGAACATAGGCTTTCCCTAAAATACCTTTTGGTAACTCTTCAGTACTTTTTATTCCCTCTACCTCAGCTACCAGTAGTATTAAATCTATTAATTCAGAAATTCCTTTTCCTGTTCTTGCTGAGACTTCTATTACAGGTATATCACCACCAAAGCCTTCAAGCTGTAGTCCATTATTAACAATTTCTCTTTTTACTTTTTCAAGAGATATGTTTGGCAAATCACATTTATTTATTACTACAATAGGTTTAGAATCTGAATTGTTAATTATATCTATCGATTCTTTTGTTTGAGGTTTAACACCATCATCTGCTGCTACCACTAGTAAAACAATATCAGCTATACTTCCTCCTCTGGATCTCATCAAGTCAAAAGCTTCATGACCGGGTGTATCAACAAAAGTAATACGTTGACCATCTTTTACCTCTACTGTGAAAAGAGAAACTTTCTGAGTTATACCTCCTGCCTCACAACCTTGCACATCGCTCTCTCTTATCTTGTCTAATATTGTTGTCTTACCGTGATCTACATGTCCTAAGATTGTTACAATAGGGGGTCTAGCACAATTACTTGTACTCTTTCCCTTACTCTCCTGAGTTGTAACTCTTTCGATCTTAGACATTGTATTGTGTTAATTAGTATATTATTTACTCTCTTCATCTGTGCTCTCAGATTCATTCTTTTCAATTTTTTCACCTTCCTTAGATTCTTTCTCTAACTCTTCTAAATCTTCTTCTTTGATTATCTCTCCTCCTGAACCAACTATATCTATCTTGTATCCTGTTAATTTCCAGGCTAGTCTAACATTTTGACCATCTCTTCCTATTGCTAATGATAACTGATCATCTGCAACGGTTACTGTTGCTACCTCTTCATCTATCTCTACATCATCTACCTTTGCAGGACTTAGAGCGTTTGCAACAAATCTCTCAATATCTTCATCCCACTCTATTATATCAATCTTTTCCTCTCCTAGCTCGTTCATTACATTTGCAATCCTAATACCTCTTTGACCTACACATGAACCTATTGGATCAACTCCCTCTTGATTCGAATATACTGCTATTTTACTTCTTGACCCAGCCTCTCTTGCAATTGCTTTTATCTCTAAAACTCCTGACTCTATCTCAGGAACTTCTAGCTTAAATAGCTCTATTAGAAATTGAGGGTCTGCTCTGGAGACAACCATCTGTGAGTCCACTATATCTTTAAGAAGTACCTTGTATCTATCCCCAAGCCTGTAGAACTCGTTTGAAATCTGCTCCTCTGGTGGCATAAATGCTGTAGCTTTACCAATCTCAAAAATCACCTGACCTTTCTGCATCCTTTGCATTAAAGCATTAAATACTTCTCCTACCTTATCACTGTACTCACTTATTACAGCATCTTTCTCTGACTCTCTTATTTTCTGTAAAATAACCTGTTTTGCTGTTTGAGCTGCTATCCTACCAAAATCTTCAGTAGGCATCTCTATCTGAACAGAATCACCTACCTCCACTGTTGAAGATATCATTTCAGCTTCAGATACTGATATCTCTTTCTCATCATCCTTAACTTTCTTTACTACTTCCTTAGTTGCAATTAACTTAAACTCTCCTGTCTCTCTATCCAATTCTACAGATAGGTTACTTCCTGGAGCACTCTCATCTTCATCATCCTCCTCATAATTTTTGGTAAGGTCTGCATATTTCTCTTTTTTGTACGCCACAAGAATAGCAGACTCTAAGGCTTGAAATATTTCTTCCTTCTCTATCCCTCTTTCTGCAGCTATCTGATTAATAGCAGCAACAAATTCTGATATCATTGCCATTTTTGTTGTCTGATTAATTTAAATTTATACATATCTAGAAAAAAAGGTGAGAATATTCATCCTCACCCTCATCCTTTGTATAACTTTCGGATTGAGTATAACACAGAAAGAAATAGATGTAAAAGAGTAAATTAAGATTATTTACC
>Ga0172382_10001483_pt1 | contig 41962 bp, 49 predicted proteins | sample Leawel138RmetaG_FD_122245 | JGI IMG/M metagenome (GOLD analysis project Ga0172382, IMG submission 122245) | Leachate microbial communities from a municipal landfill in Southern Ontario, Canada - Leachate well 138R metaG | ecosystem: Engineered > Solid waste > Landfill > Unclassified | place...
AGTCAACTGCGTTAATACTTGGCTTTTGTGGACACTAATCGATGAAGGTTACATACCCGTTATTTCTCCAATAGGGGTAGGTGAAAACGGAGCATATAATGTGAACGCTGATGAATTTGCATACTCAATTGCAGCAGCAATGGGCGCTGAAAAGCTATTGTTGATCACAGATGTAGACGGGATATACCTTGATCCAAATGATCCTTCCACAAGAGTTTCACTTTTAACTGAATCAGATGCAAACTCCATGATTGAAAAAGGAAAGATATCAGGGGGAATGATTCCTAAAGTTCTTTCATCTATTTCGGCATTAAAAGAAGGGGTGGGGGAAGTCCACGTAATTAATGGGAAGTCAAAACATGTCATCCTCCAAGCATTAATTGATTCTGAAAGCTGCGGGACAAGAATTGTTCTATGATTTATCTTCAAGAATAATAGATTCTATTACTAAGGTTCCATTTAGATTTTCTATTATTTTTCTTGATTTTTCTATTATTAGTTTCTTTTTGAATATGGGAGCATCTGTGACAAAAGTTTCGTATTCTCCTCCCTCTCCGGCGATATGCACCCCATATTTTTTATTTAAAAGTTTTAATTTTTCGAGAATCTCCCCATCAATTACCCTTCCAAGAAAAGATTCATCAAGGCCAAGTGCAGAAACTGAAACGATAACAACCTCAAAGCCATTTTTGATCAATGTTTCCATATATTCGTTAGTGTCCGTCTTCCATAAGGGGGCATAGTGAAATACCCCATAATAGTCAGCGATCTTTTGAACCCTTTCTCTTTGATAGTTTGACTCGATAGCACCCGTTATTATCCCATCAATTTCCTTATTTTTTACAAATTCACCAATAATATGGCGCAATTCTTCAACTTCCTTTTCCTTTTCACCTTTGACATTTTTTCGTATCAAAGGGATGCCCATAGCTTTTGCCTGAAATGATGTCAACGAAATATTGGGAACATGAAACATGTATGAATCGTCTCTTTCTGACTCTAAAGAGAGAAGACAAACAACTTCGTGGCCCCCTCTCATTGCAAGATATGTGGCAAAAAGAGAGTCCTTTCCACCAGAAAATAGGGATAACAGCCTCATAAGCCAAATAAACTCAAAAAATTTATATACTTTCTGCCGAATTAAATTTTATGAAAAAGATTTTAGGATTATCCATATTTGTAATTATGCTTTTTTCGATATTTTCCCCTTTAGTTTTTGCCGATAATGAGAATATTTTATTTTATGGGAAAAGTCTTGGAAAGATTGAAGATTCAATTAAAATTAATTATAACATTACTAAATCTCAAGTGATCCCTCAAAATATTTCTCAATATAAAGTCATCACAATAATAACTCCAGACAAAAGGATATCTCCTGAAGAGATACCAAGACTCCTTGATTTTGTCAACTTGGGCGGCTCTCTACTAATAATTGCAGAAGATTTTACAGAGGCAAGTTCAATAACTCAGATTAATCGTCTTCTATCTTCTTTAAACATAGAAGTCAATGTCGATAGAGTATATGATGATACAAACTTCATAAGTTACAATACCAATGTTTTGATACAAGGAAATGATAATTATCTTCCGTCAAAAGGTGTTTCCAAAATTATTTATGTTAGCGGCTCAAGTCTTAAAGGAGAATTTGATGGCGAGCTAAAAAGCAATACCACTTCCTATTCTAAAAACTATGATGAATTTCAAACTTATGGGAAGGGCCAAAGACCTCCTGTTTCTGCATTTGTGAAATATGGGAAAGGGATGGTAATAATAGTCGGAGACAAATCTCTATTTGAAGATACTTATGTGGCCCAGGAAGACAATGCTCTTTTTGTCATGAATCTATTTGACTTTGCAGCAGGAGACTCCAATGCGATAGATCAGAGAATCCAATACAAAGAAAATTATGATCAAGAAACAAATTCATTTTTGTCATATTTTGAATCTATGAAAAAGAACGGTTTTTCTGAGATTAAACCCTCTGAAACCAATAGAATTACTTCCTTAATTCAGCAAGCGCAGAGTTACTACTCATTCGGGCGTTATAGAGAGGCGTATACTACAATCTCCCCGGCAATAACTCTTCTCGAATCTCAAATGGGTTTGATTGATACTGAATTTAATGAAAAGCTTCAGAAAGCAAAGAATTTAGAACGTGAGGCGAGAAGTAAAGGGTTTACTGTTGCCGATGAAGCGGTATTCAATGAAGGTGTTTATTATCTAACCCAGGCTGAAAAAGAAAATAATCTTAATAAGAGAATTGAACTTATTGATAAGTCGATTGAAGTACTTGATAAGTTTGGTCAGGGGGATATGCAAAGGGCAAAAATAGAAATTGATACAGCCGACAGTAAATTAAAGGAAGCAAAAAATACATTATTTTATGAAAATGATGTTCAAAAAGCAGATGAACATTTAACAGAAGCAAAAAGACTTTTCAACAGAGGAAAATATTCTGATGCTTTTTCAATGGCAACAGAATCACAGAAATATTCTGAAAGGGCGATAGAAAAATACAATATCTTTAAAATCATATTTGGTCTTGGTCTTCTATTGGGCGTATTGCTACTAATGATTATAACAAAGAGGATTTTATCATGGAAAGCGGAAAAGAAAAAATAACTTATTTTTACAAAAATGAAGTTTTCCCAACAATAAAGGAAAATAAAAATCTAATGCTGATATCACTAGGATTATTTATACTAGGATCTATTTCAGGATTTTATATATTTAAGGTATTATTGAACAACAACCCTGAGATAATTGATTCTTTTCTAAAGGAATTCCAGGGCATGTTTGGGCCCTTAAAAGAAATGACTTCACTTGAATTATTTTTGAATATATTTTATATTAACACAAGAACATCCTTTTTGATAATGATGCTTGGGGTTTTTGTCGGTTTCTTTCCTTTCGTGTCACTCTGGGGAAACGGGGCTGTAGTGGGGATAATTTATGGGAAATTTATTGCCGAAGGAGGAAATTCCTTAGTTTTCTCAATGGGCATATTACCTCATGGAGTGATTGAAATCCCTGCTATTGTAATAGCCGCATCACAAGGATTTAGACTTGCAAAAGAAATTATTTTTCCCCCTATCGGCAAGTCAAGGTCGGAAGCATTGAGGCATAACATAGAGAAAGGGCTAAAGCTATTTGCGCTAATAATCCCGCTATTGCTAATTGCTGCTGCAATTGAGGTATACCTTTCTGCCTACCTGTTTAAAGTAAATCTATGAGAAAATATCAATCTTTTCTTTTTTTTAAGAATAATCTTGTTAATATTTATTTCAAAAGATAGATAGAAATTCTTTTAAAGGACTTAATTGAATTATCTGTATGGACGACAGAGAAGGCTATGAACAAGGTGAAGAATACCGGAGTGCAGGAGCTGAAAAACCTTTTGACATTGTTCACAATAATATTGGTGAAATAGTTCGTCTAGTTCTAAAAGACGGCAGAAAAATAGACGGGATATTAGCAGGGTATGACTTAGAACTCAATCTAGTTATGGAAAATGTCAAGATTCTCCGTGGAGAAAATGTTAAAGAAAAAGGTTTAATAATAGTCAGAAGGAACAATATTCTTGCAATTGAGGATCATTTTTTAACTTGATTATATATTTTCTTTTAGAAATATCCCCTTGTAAACTGACTCATCTGTCAATGTTCGCATAAACACTAGTTGTAGAACCCTTGCATCTTTGAAAATCTTTATACCCTTCTCATTATCTACTGAAAGTAAGGACTCGCTTCTTCCGCTGTACCCCCTATCCCAAACAGCTGTTCCAACATTTGCACCGCATCTCAATAGAGTCGAGCGAGGTCTTCCCAAAGCAACTATATTTGGCGGGATATTCACAATCTCATTGTAAATGATCTTGTAAGCACCTTTTTCAAGAAAAACAAATTCTTCAACAAAATCTATCTTTTTCGTTTCAGAAAGCTTTCTTTTTTCGTTGCTGAAATCTACAGCACCCTCTGATACAATACTGTGTACCTCTCTAACTGTCATGTCAAATCCATTTGGAGTAATCTGGGTATCTAGATCTATATAATTCTGTACTAGATCACTCTTTAATATAAGTTCTCTAATTTCATTTCCTGTAAGAACGCAACTTTCCATAAATATCTTTAATTGAAAACCTTTTATGTATTTTGGATTAATACTTGATGTGGAAGATAAGAAAATAAAAACACTTAGAGAACAGCTAAAGAATAGAATAGCTGAGGACGATATCAATAAAATAATGAAGAGTTATGAGAAGATTGGGGACATTATAATTCTTACAATCCCTAAAGAGTATCAAGAGCTAAAGGATTTTATCGGGAAGAGTTTTTATGATAGCTTTGGATGTCAGACCGTTTTAGAAAAGGGGTTTGTTTCAGGAGAGTTAAGAGTCCCTTATTATAAAAAAATTGTTGGGGGAGGATTTGTCACAACCCATAAAGAAAACGGGATACTCTACAAAATTGATCTGTCAAAAGTCATGTTTTCTTCTGGCAATATAGCTGAAAGGGTTAGGATGGGCAATGTTTCCTTGCCAGATGAAATTATAATCGACATGTTTTCAGGTATTGGATACTTTACATTACCGCTATCAAAATATGGAAGATCTAAGGTGTGGGCTTTAGAAAAAAATCCTGATAGCTATAACCTTCTCTTAGAAAATATTCATCTTAACAAAGTAGTTGACATGGTCACACCCATAAATACTGACTGCCTTGATTTTAATCCAAATTTCAAAGCAGACAGGATAATTATGGGGTACTTCTCAGATGATGAAAAGTTTCTGTTAAAAGCATTGGACATGATAAAAGAGGGAGGGATAATCCACTACCATAATACTATGCCTGAAAAATCTGAGCATTCCTTTAAAAAAAATATTGAAAAAATTTTGTCTGATAAAGGAAGAGCTTTAGAGCCACTTTATTACAGGAAAATAAAAAAATACTCACCTGGCATATGGCATGTTGTTTTTGATTTTAAAGTCCATTGATACATTTTTCTACGCTTGAAATCGTCAAATGCCCCAGAGTAAGTTTGCCTTTCCTGTATAATCCTGGCCTTTTTTATCATTTCAAAGATTATTGTTTTTGTTTTTTTATTTTTCTCTCTCGACTATCCAAAAATAATACTTTATGGTAAAAATCAACTATTCTTAATCATCTCTTTATCTTTCCGATAACTATTTTAAAGACAAAATATTTATCAAAATTGTGTGTAAGCATACAGAGTACGAAGTTCTTAAAAAAAGAGGGAGACAAGAATTGAGGAAGTGCAATCTTTGTGGTGAAGTATTCCAGACTGTTCTAGACAAAGAGGTCTTAATTAAAGTTCCCGCTGTAGTTTCCTATTTTGAGCAATCAAAAAAGATATTAATCGATGTGGCCGAAAATAAACTATTTGAAGTTGGAGAATTGATAGAGATCAAAGGAAAAAAATACTACGTCAATCATATAGATGCTAAAAGAAAAGTGGATTCTGCTTCAGCTAAAGATATTAACACAATATACCTCATACCAGAGGATATCCCTGTCGTGCTTAAAATTACTTTAAGAATTCAATATGGTTACCTTTCACTTAGGGCTTTTGCAGATAAGGACGAAGTATTTTCTAAAGGAGACTATATTACTATTGATGAACGGGATATGGTCATTGATAAAATATTGGTGACGCGTGGATTTGAACCATCTGCATCCGCATCCAAGATAAGAAGGTTATACTGCTCACAATCCTCTAAAAGTGGGAGGAGTCTTGATGTCAATAAGTGATATGTCAAGGAATAAAATGGTTTCTTATCTTGAAAAAATTAGTTATATTAAATCTGATTCTGTCAAAAATGCTTTTTTAAAAGTCGATAGAAGTAATTTTGTTCCTGAAAATCTAAGAGATGAATCATACAGGGACACCCCCCTTTCGATTGGCAGGGGGCAGACTATTTCTGCGCCTTCAATGATAGCATTGATGCTTGAGGTGTCAGAGCTTAAACCTGGACTTAAAATCTTAGAGATAGGAACTGGATCAGGTTACAACGCCGCTTTAATTGCCGAGATATGTGGTGAAGAAAATGTTGTCACTATAGAAAGAATCCCGGAAGTCTACCAATTTGGTATGGAGAATCTAAAAAGAGCGGGATGCAATGTCAAGATAGTTCTTGGAGACGGTACAAAAGGCTTTGAAGAAGATGCACCATACGATAGGATAATTGCTACTGCAGCAGCACCCGAAATCCCAAAAAGTTGGAAGGACCAGCTAAAAGAAGGGGGGATGATCATCGCCCCTGTCGGCAAAAAGAGAGATTATCAGGATCTAGTAGTATTAAAAAAGAAGAGAGATGGTACATTTGATACTAATAAATACGGCGGGTGCATATTTGTGCCTCTAGTTGGAGAGAACGGGTGGAAGGAACAATGAGGTTCACTGAATACGGTACTATTAAAAAAAAAGCGGCCAATAGATTTGCTTTAATCTATCCGGATGTATACCGTGCCGGAAACTCAAACCTTGGGCTTCATTACGTTTATAACATTGTTAATGAGAAGGATGGATTTTCAATAGAACGATTTTTCTCTGACTTTGAAAGATCTATTGAAACTCAAGACATGCTGAGAAATTTCAAAGCCTTATTATTTTCACTAAATTATGAGTATGGGGTAATTAATCTTCTTAAAATTCTAAAAAAGAACAATATACCATTACTGAGAGGGGATAGAGAAGAGCATCTTGTCATAACTGGTGGTCCGCTCAATGTGAACCCTTTTTTATTAAAGGATGTTTTTGACATTGCATTTATTGGCGATGCAGAAAAATCACTAGTTGAATTCCTAGATATTTATTCGGGGCTAGATGACCCTAAAAAACAAATAGATGAGTTTGGCAAGATTGAAGGGCTATACATACCTGAGATTCATAAGGAAAATAAGATTAAAAGAAGAATAGAAAAGCTGGAATATCATCCTCTTTATGAACCTATCCAATGGGGTGACTTTGAAGAATCCTTTAATAAAACATTTCTTTTAGAGGTATCTAGGGGATGCAGAAGCAGATGCTCATTCTGCCTTACTGGCAACGCTCTAGGGCCTTATCGAGAGAGAAATAAAGAAAAGCTAATTGAAATAGTGAAAGAGGGACAAAAGAGAACTAAGTTTGAAAAGATCGCATTGATAGGATCAGACATGCCTTTCTTTCTTGATGAGATTATCAAAAGCTTAAGTGAATTGGGGTTTCAGGTTTCTCTACCATCATTAAAGCTTAGGGACATAAATGAGAATACAATCCCCCTATTAGGTCAAGATACTATAACTTTAGCACCGGAATCCTCTGAGTCAATCAGATTTCAAATAGGAAAATGTTACAAAGATGATGAGTTCTTTGAAAAAATAAATCTTATAAAAAAATACTCTAAATCAGTAAAACTTTACTTTATCTTTGGGCTTCCAGGGGAAGAACAAAAAGATTTGGACGAAATTATAAATTTCATAAAACAATCAAGAAAGATAATAAGGACAAAATCATCATTTAATCCGTTTGTTCCAAAGCCATATACCCCTTTTGAAGACCATATATTTGATTTCGGAGAGTTAAAGGAAAAGATGAAATATATCACTGCAAATATAAAAGATGTTAGAATTGAAGACTTGAAGGGTGCATTTATCCAATATGTTATATCCCTTGGGGGAAGCGATATCGGCAGGTTTATTATTGATGGGGTAGAGAATGGTACAAACTTATCCTATTCTTCTTTCAACAAAGCAATTGAAAAAGAGAAAATAATCATTCCATCTGTAGAAAAGGAGTGGAAGAGAATTGAAGTATCAGTTTGATTTAGAGCCTTTGTTTAAGAGACTAAACGAATTGGATGTAAAGAGAGTGGGGTTGATATTGCCTGAAGGATTAAAAGTTTATGCAGATTATATTTCTAGTGAACTTAAAAAACAAGGGTATGAAGTGATAATATCGGGAAATTTTAATTACGGCGCTTGTGATGTTCCTGACTCTAACTTTGATGATGTGTGTGACTGCTTAGTTAATTTTGGTCATGCACCTTTACCTGTTGAAAGCAATATTCCATTGTTATTCATTGAAGTTGACTTTGTTTTTCCTTACATGGATATTTTAAAAAATAATATAGATTTGATTAAGAAGGAAGGTAGAAGGATAGGGCTTGTATCAACTGTAAACTATGTTAAGGAGCTTCCAAAAGTAAAAGAATATCTAGAAAGTGAAGGGTTTGAGGTATTTATTGGAAAAGGAGATAAGAGAGTTACCCATCCCGGTCAGGTTTTGGGCTGTGACTTCTCATCTGCTTCCAGTATTTCAGATAAAGTTGACTTTTTCATATTTGTCGGAGAAGGGAGGTTCCATCCGCTGGGCGTTGCAATATCTTCTGAGAAGAAGGTCTTTGCTTTTGATAGCGATGGGATATATCCGTTAGATGAATATAGAGATAAGATCCTAAAAGAAAGATTTGGTGCAATCTTTAGGGCCAAAGATTCAAAGAAATTTGGTCTGATAGTTTCGACGAAAAAAGGCCAAAAGAGAATGGCTCTAGCAAAGAAACTTAAGAAAAATATAGAAGATTCTGGATTTATAGCAGATATAATTTTGATGGATGAGGTATCACCTGATAAGCTCTATGGATTTGATTACGATAGCTTTGTTGTTTGTGCATGTCCAAGGATAGGAATTGATGATTCAAAAAGATACAAAAAGCCTCTATTGGCTCCAAAAGAACTGGAAATAGTGCTTGATGGAAAAGAAGGGTATGTCATGGACGAAATTGATCAAAGCGATTTCTGAAAATATTGACGATAGTTGACATCGAACAGTTCTCAGTTACAGGCGGTGCAACAATAATAAGAGATGGAAAGATTCTTACAAACTTCAATGTCATTCCCGGAGTTCAGCAGACCTTCATCCAAGTAGAAAATAGAGGATTCTTCACACAAAATGATGTCAAGGCAAATGTCATGGGATTACCGCAAGGTGGTCTGTATCAATAACACCCGATACACAGAAGATCAAAGCACACAATCTTGGAACTTATCAAGCCACTTTTGAAGTAGGTCCCAACGTTCCGTAAGGCACATACAAGGTGACTATGATGGCATACTCTGAAAACGGTGTATTTGACACAATCCAGATGGATCTTATAGTACCTTAATTTATTTTCTTAATTTTTTATATCAGAAACCTTTATAAATGAAATTTAATCCCTTAGGTACAAGAGCATTACTATTTTTGAGAGGGCACTTGCTCAATTTTGAACATTTCGCTTTTTCCAGGGCAATGCTGAATTTATAAGAGGTAAATAGAATGAATTTTGAAAACTTAGGCTTAAGTAATCAGCTACTCATAGCCATAAAAAAATTAGGATTTAATAATCCTACAGAGATACAGATAAAGTCAATACCTGACATAATGGCAGGTAAAGATGTAATCGGAGAATCATCAACAGGCTCAGGTAAGACACTGGCCTTTGGATGCGGCATAGTTGAGCAGGTAAACCCAAAAGAAGGGTTACAGGCATTGGTCCTAACCCCAACTAGAGAGCTTGCAGAACAGGTAAAAGATGCCTTGAAGGAAATTTCAAGTCAGAAAAATTTGAGGATTATTTCAGTTTACGGCGGAGTTCCAATTAATCAACAGATTAGGGATATCCCTAAAGCTGAGGTAGTTGTAGCTACTCCAGGCAGATTAATGGATCACCTCCAGAGAGGAACAATAAATATTTCTAAAATCAACATCCTTGTTTTGGATGAAGCAGACAGGATGCTTGACATGGGATTTTTGGAAGATGTTGAGAGAATTATATCAGAATGCCCAACAGACAGGCAAACCTTATTTTTCTCGGCAACTATTTCAAGAGAAATCAAAAGATTGGCTAATAAGTACATGATTAAACCAACTAGTGTGGCTGCAGAAAAAATGGTAGACCCCGAAAAACTTAAACAGGTCTATTATGATATACCAAGAAATATGAAATTATCACTTCTTGTACATCTACTACAAACTGAAAATTCAGAGCTTGCAATGATCTTCTGTAACACCAGAAATACAACAGATTATGTTGTAAAAAATCTCAGGGCAAATAACATTAAGGCTATCGCAATTCACGGCGGATTGACACAAAACAAGCGTACAAAAAGTATTAAACAATTCAATGACTCTAAAGCAGGCGTATTGGTATGTACAGATGTTGCAGCAAGAGGTCTTGACATCAACAACGTTTCACACATCTATAACTATGACATATCAAATGATTCCAACGACTATGTCCACAGAATAGGAAGGACCGCTAGAGCTGGAGAATCTGGGAAAGTAATAAATCTATTGACAGACAGAGATTATGCAAATTTTACAAAAATACTTGACACCTACCCTTCATTTACAATTGAAAGCATAGAACGACCATACTTAAAGAAGATTATGGCCATTACAGTAGACAACGAAAGATATTCCCAAGAACCAAGAAGACATTCCCAGGGCAATAGAAGACAATCAAATAGAAGGAATAACTCAAGAAGTTATCACAAGGGCAACTAATAAAAATATTTTTTTCTTTTTTTAAACATTAACTTATTAATATGAATCTTTAATTAATACTATGAAAGGTGTAAAAAAACACTTCGAAGAAGAAGCTTCTGAATTTGATAATACTATTCTGAAATTAGTTCCTCATTATACTCAGATGATTGATGCCTTAGTTTCAGCTATCCCGTTTAAGAATTCTGATTCAGTCAATATAATTGATTTGGGGTGCGGAACTGGATATGTCTCAATGAATCTAAAGGAGAGATTCCCAAATTCCAATCTCACCTGCCTTGATTTTGCCGAGAACATGATAGCCAAGGCTAAAACAAGGATGAAAAAATACAACAATGTCACCTTTTATCTAGAAGACATAACAAAATTTGATTTTGATAAAAAGTATAACGCCATTGTATCCTCACTGGCGCTTCATCACTTAGAAACAAAAAAAGAAAAAATAAAATTCTATAAGAAAATATTTGATGCGCTTGAGCCAGACGGGGTATTCTATAATGCAGATATAATTCTGGGCTCAAATGAGGCTCTTCACAAATTATACCTCATTAAATGGAAAGAGTTCATGGCCAAAAGTATCCCCGGGGATGAAATCGAGGATACTTGGATGACAAAACATCACAAAGAAGATAGGCCTGAAATGCTTATGGACCAGATGCACTGGCTAGAGGATATCGGATTTAAAGAGATCGACATCGTATGGAAGTATTATAATTTTGCAGTCTACGGCGGGACTAAATCTAAATAAAAAGATTTTTAGGCATTGAAATAAGAAGGCCCTCCACATCCTTCTTAAAAAAAATCTCTTCGTTTTTGTTGAAAATCAGTTTTATCCTGTGGAATGGAATAGTAGTTGTTTCAAAATGTATCCCGCTGCTATCAAAATTTGAGATATCACTACATCAAATATACCTTAACGTTGGTCTTTTATTTACCCAGTGGAGATACCCCACTCCATAATCGTTAGGATCTTCTCCCCCGTAAAATATTTTTGATAATATATTTCTTGATTGATTCACATAATTAATTGTATTTTTGTTATATTAAAATATAATTGAGAATGGCTATAATCTTAAATAATTGAACACAAAAATATATACATAAACGAAAATGATTCTTATTTTTTTCTACAGACTTATCTTTTCTATATTCGAAAGAGGTAAGCCATTATTCGATGGGATCTGGTGAGTCATTGAAACTGTTTCAACAGTTGGCTATGGAGATATATCACCTCTCGCATCAGGCGGTGGGCAATTGGCGTTGTATTGATATTTTTAGGGATAGGGTTCATGTCTATGTTCACAGCGACCATATCTGATACTTTGTTGAAATGGATGCAAATCAGGATACGAAGAAACTATTGAAAAAACTTGAATCGATGAGCAAAGAGTTAGAAGAATTAAAAAAGAATAAGTAAGTGGACTGGGTGGGATTTGAACCCACGGCCTCTCCCATGCCAAGGGAGTGCGCTTCCACTGCGCTACCAGCCCTAAAAAATATCATTATAGTTTAATTTATAAAATTAATGGAGTAGAATTATCCAAAAATAATAATCAGTATTAGGTCTTGTTAAGCTCTCGTCCCATCTTTATGAGCTTTAATACATTGTAAACATTTTCTTCAGAAGGAGAAACGATGAAGTCATCAGAGGCAACAACACGGTCAAGATCCATAATTTCTATCGCCTTTCTTATTTCGGCGACAGTTGGAGATTCATCGTTAGAAACTTTTGACCAATAGCTTTCAAGGTCAAAAATATTAAGAATTTTTGCTTCAAGGTCTTTGTACCTTATCTCTAACTCTGAGATTCTATCTTCTTTTGATTTTAGTTCCTTCTTAATTTCAGAGCTCTCAAGTTCTATTTCATTCTTTTCAACATTCAGCCTGTCGATATCCTCTTCAAGCTTGTTTATGAGTTCTTTTTCATTTTCGATACCATTTAAAGTCTGTTCAAAATTTTTTGTTTTCTTTTTTAAATCGTCATTTTCAATTTTTAATGAAAAAATATCTTTCTCGAGAGAGCGTACTGATTTTTCCTTTTCGAGAAGAGTATCAATTGATTTAAGTGATTTTAAGCCAATCCTGACAAGGCTGTTTTTAATTTCCTTTGATACTAAAAAAAGATCGGTGTGTTCGAGGTCACGTCCTTTTGGGAACTTCACTCTTTCAATTATGATTTCTTTCTCTTTAAGTTCTTCAAATAGTCTTTCGGCAAGTTCCCTGCCTGATCTATCTGCATCTGTCGCAATTAAAACAATATCTGCACCAACAATTGACCTTTTAGCAATATCAATGTTGGTAGTAGGAATTATAGAGGAAATTGTAACTCCAAATTCAGAACCTAAGGCTAAATCTTGTATAGCCTTTGACAAAGTCTCAACATCAGAAACTCCTTCGACTATAATCCTTGTGTCAATCATTTCCTCTTACACCAATTGTAGCTTCTCATCTTTGCAGATTTACCAAAGCCACATGATGCACAGATACCATGAGAAGCATGATACGAATGATTTCCACACCTTCTGCATCTCACATGTGTTTTATTGTTCCTCTTACCGTAGGAAGGTGTTCCTTTACTCATATTAATCCTCCAGATTTGGTGAAATCAAAACAACGTTGTCTCCCCTTACAACTACATGTCCTAGCTTTCTTACTGATTCTCCGTTCTGAAGCTCTTCAGCAGCCTCCATTACAAGATTCATATGAATGTCATAACCTTTAAGAGTTCCTCTGAACTCTCTACCGCCTTTAAGCTCTACTAGGACGTTGGAATCCAAAGCTCTGTGTATGATGTCGAGTGGTCTTTGAGCCAATATATCACCTATTATGAAATCAGAATAAAATAGTATTTAAAGTTAACGGCGCAATATCTTAAAATGATATCCCTATAAACTTAAATACGTAATAAAGGCATATAATACTTATATGAAGAAAAAACCTGCCCATGATTTAAAAAAAGGAGAAATAAAAGACATTTTAAACTCTATTCGAAATCTTTTTGGAGAAACTATTTTGCAGAGCATTGATAGTAAGTCTTCGTTTAAGATATCCAATCTAGAGGAGAACATCGATATAATTTATGTGAACGATGCCCCATCTTTTCTGAAGTTGAAGGATAATTTTATCCCTTCTCTAAAACTCTTAATTTCTCTGAAAAAAGACGAGATACCAAGAAGGATAGTCATTGATATGGGGGCCGTTCCATTCATCTCAAAAGGTGCTGATGTCATGAGGCCAGGAATTAAAGAAGTAGGCAGTCAGATCGAAAAAGATGGACCTGTAATAATTATAGACGAAAAGCATGGAAAGCCGATTGCCGTCGGCATTGCAATGTATTCTTCCGAAGAGATATCTTCAATGAACGAAGGAAAAGTAATTAAAACTCTTCACTACATCGGGGATAAGATATGGCAGGGCCTTTGATCACTTCACTGTCACAGACTTTGCAAGATTTCTTGGTTTATCAATTGGAAGGCCTTTTTTCCTTGCAATATAATAAGTGAGTAGCTGGCCTATTACAACAGATAGAATGGCAAACTTACCGTCATTTATGGTAATATTCATCTTAAAGTCAGAATCCATCATGTTGGCAATTGTTATTACTCTTGCCCCTCGTGCCTCAACTTCCTTGGCATTTGAGAACATATCAAAATCCTTACCCGGAATCAACGCTATAACTGGGGTGCCTGGTTCTATTAAGGCAATGGTGCCGTGTTTTAGTTCTCCCCCCATCATACCTTCAGCATGTATGTAGGATATCTCCTTTAGCTTCAACGCCACCTCTCTTGAGGGTGGGTAGGCGAGACCTCTCCCTATTATGTATATGTCTTTTTTCTCATAAAGTTCATTAGCCATGTGCTTAATGCTTTCTTCGTTTTCCTTTATTACATAGTCAATTTTCTCGGGTATAGTTTTCATGTTAACAGAAAATCCTAATAGGGATGATAGGTATAAAAGTGCAATAACCTGATTTGTAAATGTCTTTGTAGCAGCCACACATATCTCTGGCCCAGCATGTATCTCAAGAGAAATATCTGATATCCTCTGCAGAGTTGAATGCGGGACATTTACAAAGGATACTATCTTAGCTCCTCTTTCCCTTGCCCACTTCGCTGCCGCCACAACATCCATAGTTTCACCACTTTGAGATATGGCTATGAAGAGGGTATCTTTGTCCACAAGCATAAAATTTTGGAACTCACTTGCAATTAGTGTGTGAGCATTTACTCCAGCCCTGTTAAGGAAGTATATGCCCAGAAGTGAAGCATAATAGGAACTTCCGGCGGCTGTAAAAACTACTCTCTTTGAGTTTTTGACAAGATTGGCAATCTTAGTAATTTTATCATGCTGCTCGCCGTCAAGAGAGCTGATAAGTCTTTGAGATGATATTGGCTGTTCGTGGATCTCCTTTATCATATAATGTGGGTATCTTTCAACAGAATCTTCTTGGGATATTGCCCAGGTGAACTCGTAAATTCCTTTTATGATTTCTTTACCCTCATTATCATAAAAAGTGTATTTATTTGGATCAACTACGGCAAACTCCTTGTCCTCAAAGAATATCGCCTTATTTGTGGCATCTGAGAATGCATATATGTCAGATGCCAGATAAAATTTGTCTTTAACAAGACCTAAAACAAGTGGTGAATCCTTCTTTATCGCATAAATCCTGTTTTTATCTTTTTCAATTAAAAGTATAGCATATGTACCTTCAATCCTTTTGATGAAATTCTTTATTGCTTCAATCATATCCTTTGATTTTAGCTCTTCTTCAAAAAAATGTGAAATAACTTCTGAGTCAGTCTCTGTTATAAAAACATGGCCTTTTGCAATAAGCTCCTTCTTTAGCTCTTGATAATTCTCGATAATACCATTATGAACAGTAAATATATTTTTTTTGCAGTTCCAGTGAGGGTGAGAATTAGTTTTTGTAACTCCGCCATGTGTCGCCCATCTTGTGTGGGAAATTGCACAGGACGTGTCTGAATCCTTAATAGTATTCAAGAATTGTGATATCTCACCTACATCCTTTTCCATATTTCCGCGGACATCGGCGTAGCCTACCGAGTCATAGCCCCTATACTCAAGTCGCTTTAAGGACTTCAAGAGGTCATTTTCTATTGATATTTTGCCATCGGTGATAATTCCAACGATTCCGCACATTAAACCACACAAATCCTGCTTTTGCTGCCTATTTTAAAGTTTCGGGTGAAACACTTATTTTTTGATAATAACACACATTAATAATCCCGAATAATCTAAAAAAGAAGCTTAATTAGGCTTCTTTCAATTTCTAACGCTACCTTATGTCATAAAACCTTTTAAATATATATATTCTATTATTTTTAATGAATGAACATCTAAAATCCATGATTAACGATAAAACATTCAATGAAAAGATAGAAGAGGTAAAGGAGACTCATATCTCTTATATCTTCCTTACTAAAAACTTTGCATACAAGATAAAAAAAGATGTAATGTTTTCATTTCTCGATTATTCAACTCTTGAGAAGAGGGAGTTCTACTGCAAAGAGGAGTTTAGAATAAACAAGCTATTATGCCCCGATATGTATCTGAATGTTTCGCCAATGATAAAAGAGGGTAATGGGCTAATACTTTCAGACAATGGGCTGCCTCTTGATTACGCTATTGTAATGAAAAGGATACCTGAAAAATACATAATGAAGACACTAATCGAAAATAACAAGATTAAGAAAGAGATCCTTGAAGAAATAGCCTTGAAGATACTCTTATTTCATAAAATGGCTAGAGTCGATTATAATGGAAAATATGGCTCCTTGGCGAATATTAAAAAAAATGTCATGGATAATTTTAAGGACCTCGAATGTTTCATCGGCGATCTTTTTTCAAGTAATGAATTCAATGCCCTTATAGGGAAAAATCTTGAGTTCATAGACAAAAACAGTGCTCTTCTTGAGAAAAGAGTCAAGATGGGGAGGGTCCTAGAAACGCATGGTGACCTTCATTCTGGAAACATATTTGTGACACCGAAGGACACTTATATTTTTGACGCCATTGAATTTAATCAAGCGATTAATACAACTGATGTAGCTGCAGAAATAGCTTTCTTGTGCATGGATCTAGAGTTTCTTGGAAGGGATGATCTTTCAAAAACCTTTTCAGATAAATACATCTTAGAAAGCAATGATAAGGAAATACAAAAGCTCCTTTCATTTTACAAAGGTTACAGAGCTTGTGTCAGGGCAAAGGTAATCGGTTATAGGGCATCTGCAGATAGCGCTGCTAAAGAACTTACAAAAAAATACTTTTATTTAGCCTTAAAATATGCGGGGGAGTTGTAGTGGGGATAAATGAGATTGCTACTAAGATCACTCCAAATCTTAACAAACAGGAAATGCTAGATTTTTTATTTAGTCTTATTGAAATTGAAACTGTAAATCCTCCTGGGGATGAATACCTTTTACATAATATAATCATGAAGGCCATGAAAGAGATAGGTGCTGAAGTTCAGATAATTTCAAAAGATGAAAAAAGGCCAAATTACATTGGGAGGATAGGGAGTGGAGAACCATCAGTTGCAATAATCTCCCACATGGATGTCGTGCCACCGGGAGAAGGATGGTCACATCACCCATTTCAACCATATGAAAATGAAGGTAAGATTTACGGCAGGGGAGCTCTTGATAACAAAGGATGCCTTGCAGCATCATGGGCTGGGGTAAAAGCATTGCTCAAAAGTGGATTAAAGTTCAAAGGAACAATTTATTTCTGTGCAGTTTCTGATGAAGAGATGGGATCCGATTATGGCGTTGAATATCTTGTAGAGGAGGGATTTAAGCCTGACTACGCGATTGTCCCTGATAGTGGCTCAATAGATAAAGCAATTATTGGAGAAAAAGGCGCAGCATGGTTTGACCTTGAAAGTTTTGGTAAGCAATCCCACGGTTCAACACCAAAATTAGGGATAAATGCCATAATCAAAATATCCAAATTAATCTCTAATTTTGAAAAATTTGATTTCAATCTTAAATACGACCCTAGATTCACCCCTCCAACGATTAATGTGGGCATGATATCGGGGGGAAATGCACCGAATATAGTGGCCTCAAGATGCAAAGTTACATTGGATATAAGATATCCCGTCGGAATAACTGAAGCTATGATCTTAAAAAGGATGTCTGACGAAATAGATGTTTTAAAAAAGGAAGATGAAGAGGTAGATATACGATTAGGTGAAGTCACAACAAGACACTACCCCCATATCATAGAAAATAATAGCAAATTAATAGAAGCGTTTAAGAATACTGCTAAGGAAATTGGCATGCCAATGGGATTTGAAACTTCCGCTGGGATAACAGTTGCAAAGATATTGAACTTAAACGGGATACCTGCAATTGCTCATTCACCTGATTCTGATAAGACTTGGCATATTTCAGACGAATATGTAAAAATAGAAAATTTAGAAAAGTGTGCGATTTTATGGGCGTCAGTTATCTATGAGTTGGTGAAATAGCTATCTACTAGCGTAATACTTGTCTATGTAAAATCCGTAATTCTGCTCAATTTCTTTTTGAACTTCGTTTTTAAATTCTTGGGCTTTGAGCATACCCTTTTCCTCAAGCTTTTTTAAAAGGAGATCCAAAAATACTTCTTGGTAAGCTATCTCAAAGATCATCCTGCCCATTATCTCATCAGGGCGGGCAGTTTCAATAGAATAGTCATCATTAATTTCATCCATCAAATCACCAATTGGACCTATCAATAAACTTTTAAAAGGTTTCTTATATTTTATACTATAATATAGTTAGTTTTCTGGACGTGAAACAGTGGATTACAAGAAAGAAGGCAAGGAGATAATAGAAGGCATAGTAATTGCCGTTGTGCTTTACCTAGTCATTAGTTTGACAATGTCATACGCTTTAAAGGTTGAAAATCCAGTAGCTGTTGTTATTTCTGGGAGCATGGAGCCTGTCTACTACAGAGGGGATATTATTGTAATAAAAGGAACAGACCCAAGCAACATACAAGTCCGCGATATCGTTGTATACAAAAGACCCTACCAGGATATCCCTATAGTGCATAGAGCGATAAACATAATAGAGGAGGACGGGGTGCTGTATTTTGTAACGAAGGGTGACAACAATACTTTTGAAGATTCTTACTATGAAAACGGTAAAAAACTTCCTGGTGTTCCAGATTACGCAATTCTTGGAAAAAGCGTCATGAAGATACCTAAACTTGGGTATGTGACAATTTTCTTTAAGCGCCTTATTGGAGTTAGGATATGAAAAGGGCTCCTTCACTGGCAGTTGACATAATTATTTTTTTGGATAATAAATTAGTCTTGATAAAAAGAGGTAGAGAACCTTTCAAAGACAGTTTTGCAATTCCTGGCGGGTTTGTTGAATATGGGGAAACGGTAGAAAATGCCGCAATAAGGGAAGCAAAAGAAGAAACAGGCCTTGACATTACAAATATCTCTCTTTTTGGAATTTATTCAAAACCTGATAGAGATCCACGTGGGCATACTATAAGTATAGTTTTTCATGGCAATGGGAGTGGTACACCAAAAGCCGGTGATGATGCCAAGGATCTATTTTTATTCGATATAGCTCAAATACCAATTAATCTTGCCTTTGATCACAATAAGATAATCCAGGATTTTCTAAAAGTTTACAGGGGGGCTAAATATTATCGATAATAACAACATCTCAGATATTTTAGAGACCTTAAGAGAAGAGATTAAGAAGTTCAATGTTCCGATTGTTTCTGAAGTTGCAGCAGACCGAGACCCCTATAAAGTTCTTATATCCTGCATCTTGAGTCTTAGAACTAAGGATGAAGTGACAAAGAAGGCTTCACTTAAGCTCTTTGAGCATGCGGACACCGCTAAAAAAATGATCAATTTGGATGAGATGGAGATCCAGAAGATGATATATCCTGTTGGATTCTATAAGACAAAGGCAAAAAGGATTATTGAGATGTCCCATAAGATATTAGATGAATATAACGGGAAAGTCCCAGATACAATCGATGAACTTTTGAAACTTAAAGGCGTAGGTAGAAAAACAGCAAACATAGTCGTTACTCTGGGATATGCAAAACCTGGGGTTTGTGTCGATACTCATGTCCACAGGATATCAAACAGGTGGGGTTACGTCAAGACAAAAAATCCAATTCAAACTGAGTTTGCTTTGAGAGAAAAGCTCCCACTGGAGCATTGGATTGAGTATAATGATATCCTTGTAACCTACGGCCAAAATGTCTGCGCACCTATCAGCCCAAAGTGTAGCATCTGCCCAATCGAAAAATACTGCCTAAAAATAGGGGTAGGAAAACACAGATAGAGAATAAATAAGGTGGGCCCGCTGAGATTTGAACTCAGGACCTCCCGGTTATCAGCCGGACGCTATAACCAATCTAAGCCACGGGCCCATGTATATCACGCAAATATTAACAACGTATTTAAGATTTTCGTTCATATTTATACTTATGAAGCTTTTAATCACCGGAGTACCGGGTACAGGCAAGACCCTAATATCAAAAAAACTCGCTGAACTGCTAAATTTGAATTATATTAATGTCAGCGAGTTTGCAAAAGATAACTTTGACTTCCCAATTGAAGAAGATGAAATAATAATAGATGAAAAAGAAGTAGAAAAAAAACTAAAGGAATTGGAGAATATAGTTATAGATTCCCACATACCTTTCAAAGCCGACAAAGCGCTAATTTTAAGGTGCAATCCAATTATCCTTCTGGAAAGGCTCCGGCAGAGGGGGTACCCTGAAGAGAAAATAAAAGACAATCTACTGTCAGAGATCCTTGATTATGAAATTTATGCTGTAAAGGAGCTCTTTAACGAGGAAGATATCTATGAAGTCTTGAGCGAAAACATTGACGAAACTATAGAAGAGATATTGGAAATAACCAAAGGAAAAGGAAAATCACTCAAAAATGGAAATCATTTTAATTTTCTTACTGAAGAAAATATTATTTTGATAGATAAATAGGATATTTTTATTATATATTTGAAATCATAAGTTTTATAAGTTATAAAGGCTTAGGAGTATGGGGGGGTATAGGTATGGATCTCGTTATTAAGAATGGGACGATAGTTACTGCAACAGATATGTATGAAGCAGATATAGGTATCGAAGGCGAAAAGATTGTCGCTATCGGCAAGGAGCTTTCAGGCTCTAAGGAAATTGACGCAAATGGGATGATGATATTTCCCGGATTTATAGATGTGCACACACACATTGAAATGCCATTTATGGGCACATATTCTTCTGACACATGGGAAACTGGAACAAGGGCGGCAGCCTTTGGTGGAACAACCTGTGTTGTTGACTTTATCATTCAATCAAAGGGAGGAACCCTAAAAGCAGCTCTAGATGAATGGAATAAAAGAGCAACAGGCAACGCTTACATCGATTATGGATTCCATATGGCCATGACTGATATAAATGACGACACGTTGAAAGAAATGGAAACTATGATTCTAGAAGAGGGTATATCAAGTTTCAAACTATTTTTTGCTTACAAAGGGTCGCTAATGGCAGATGACGATGGATTCTACAAGGCACTTGAAAAAGCAGAAGAGTTTGGTGGGCTTGTAATGCTTCACGCTGAAAATGGCCATATAATTGACCTTTACACTAAGAGATTATTGGCTGAGAAAAAAACTGAACCAATGTACCATGCTGTTTCAAGACCATCAATACTTGAAGGCGAAGCTTGCCAGAGGGCAATTGCACTTGCCGATTTGGCAGAGGCGCCGCTTTACATAGTACACAACTCATGTCTAGAAGCAGTAGAAGCAATTCACGAGGGGAGAGAAAGAGGACTTCCAATTTATGGAGAGACATGCCCACAGTACCTTACTCTTGATGAAGAGAGATATACTGAACCTGACTTTAACGGTGCGAAGTATGTAATGTCTCCGCCTTTGAGATCAGAATTTGACCAAGATGCATTGTGGTTTGCAATTGAGAGGGGGGACCTTCAGGTAATATCAACAGATCACTGCCCATTCTTCTTCAAAGGCCAGAAGGAGGCGGGAAAGGATAACTTTGCAAAGATACCAAACGGTGCACCAGGAGTTGAAACAAGAATGGCAGTAATATACACTGCCGGAGTTCTTGAGGACTGGATCACACTAAATAAATTTGTCGAACTCAACTCAACAAATCCTGCAAAAATGTTTGGACTATTTCCTCAAAAAGGAACAATAGCCGTTGGATCAGATGCAGACATTGTTGTCTTTGACCCAGAAAAAGAAGTCACACTCTCTGCGAAGAATCTCCACCAGAATACAGACTACACCCCGTGGGAGGGGATGATAGTAAAGGGATACCCAATAAAGATAATCTCAAGAGGAAAACTGATTGTAGAAGATGGCAAGCTTACAGGTGAAAAAGGATGGGGCAAGTTCGTAAAGAGAGATAGATTCTATCCCTTATAAAATAATTAATATTTATTTTATTTTTAAAATACCAATTTTTCATTGGATATTTATCTAATTAATCAAATGTTATTAAACTATTTTCTTTATATTCCAAGTTATAGTCGAAAGTTATATAAATATCTAAACAAATTAAGTAACTGTACATATTAAAATATAGAGGGCCTTTTATGGAAGATTTTGCACAGATGGAAAAAGAATATGTCATGAGGTCTTGGTCGTGCCAAGCTGACGTTAAAGTTAACATGATAGAGAAGGCTGATGGGATATATTTCTGGGACCAATCAGGCAAGAAATATTTAGACTTCTCTTCCCAGCTTATGAGCACAAGCTGCGGTCACAATGTGAAAGAAATAAATGAAGGGATTATAGAGCAGCTTAATAAGTTTGCTTATATCGGTCCGGGACTTGGAAGTGATGCTAGAGCAAAATTTGGAAAGATGATTGCTGACATAGCAGGTCCAAACTTTAAGAAATCATTCTTTTCCTCAAGTGGTACCGAAGCAAACGAAGCTGCAGTCAAAGCTGCAAAATGGTTCACCGGGAAATATAAATTGATTTCACGTTATCAGTCCTACCACGGGGCAACTGGTATAGCCATGATGCTGACAGGGGACCCAAGGAGATATCCAAACGAGCCGGGTTATCCCGGTATATTACACGGTCCTGACTGCTACTGCTACAGATGTCCATTCAAGATGGAATACCCAAGCTGCGACATAATGTGTGCCAGATATATTGGGGATATGATACGATATGAGGCAAAGGAAACAGTTGCCGCTATAATAGCTGAGCCAATTGTCGGATCAAACGGTATCATCCCACCAGTCAAAGAATACTTCCCTATGTTGAGGGAGATTTGTGACGAATACAATGTTGTATTGATTGCCGATGAAGTTATGACTGGATTTGGTAGAACAGGAAAATGGTTTGCTAGCGAGCATTACAAGTTCCAGCCTGACATAATCACATCCGCTAAAAATTTATCAGCAACTTACGTCCCTCTAGGAGGAACAACATACTCGAAGAAGATTTCTGACTACTTTGAAGACCACTGGTTTGTTGAGGGCCACACATACGCAGGCCACCCACTTGCATGTGCCGCCGGAGTTGCAACAATAAATTACATGAAGAAAAATAAATTAGTTGAAAACGCCGCTAAGATGGAAAAGGTAATGGAAAAGAGATTGAACGAGATAAAGGCAAATCACAAGTCAGTAGGAGATGTCAGAGGCAAGGGTCTGTTCTGGGGAATTGAATTAATCAAGAATACAAAGACAAAGGAGCAAGCAGGAAGAAGGGAAGAAAAGTTCATGAGAGGTCATGTACCCATACCGGCCAAAATCACAGGAGAATGCATGAAGAACGGGGTCTTCTTCTTACAGATGGTTTCAACACTACTATTCGCACCTCCACTTTCAATCAATGAGCAACAGATAAACAATGCACTCGATGTTGTTGACAAAGCACTTGAGATTTCTGACAAGGAAGTAGTCAAATAAAATAATTTTATTTTTATCTTATCTCTTTTTATAAAGCCAAATTTTATATATCGCCCCTTTAGATTAACTAACATGGAAAAATATGCCCTTCTCATCATTAACGCGCTTAATAAGTATATCTATGGGGATGTAAAATGCGAAGCCCTCAAGGAGATTATAGGGCCAATTAGAGAGATCTCCTCTATTTTTAGAGAAAAAGGCTTTCCCGTGATATACATATATGATTTAGAAACTAAAAATGATTGTGAAGAGAAACTAATAGATGATATTGCCCCAAAAAAAGGGGACTTCATCATAAAGAAAAGGAAGTATAGTGGTTTTTACGGAACAGAGCTTGATGAGATCCTAGAGGGGAAAAATATAAAGAATCTAGTACTCTCTGGGCTTCAAACATCTCTTTCTGTAAGACATACCGCAGCAGACGCATATTATAGAGATTACAAGTGCATCATGCTGACAAATGCATGTTGCGATGTTAAAAAGGACCTTCACCTGAAATCTATCCTATACATAAGGGATTTCTATGGTGCAAGTGCCGTATCCACTATGAATTTTCCACGTCTTTATTTATCGGAGGAGGTAATTTAATGGATGTAGGAATTATTGGAAAACCAAATGTAGGGAAATCAACTTTTTTTAATGCAGTCACACTTGGAGGGGCAGAAATAGCAAATTATCCTTTCACAACAATTGACTCAAACATAGGAGCAACTTACGTTACGTATAAATGTCCCTGCAAGGAGCTTGATATTAAGTGCTCACCTCAAAATTCAAAGTGCATCGACGGAACAAGGCTCGTGCCCTTAAAGATAATTGATGTGGCAGGTCTTGTAAAAGGTGCACATACGGGAAGAGGCCTTGGAAACAAATTCTTAAATGACCTTTCAAGGGCCGAAACCCTGATTCACATAGTCGATGCTTCAGGCTCAACAGATATCGAAGGAACTCCGGTCCCCATAGGAACACACAACCCCATAGAAGATATAGAATTCCTGGAAGAAGAGATTAACTTGTGGTTTTTCGGGATACTAAATGACAACTGGTTTAGGTTTGCAAGAAAGGTATCCTCAGGGCATCATAATTTCTGTAAGTTAGTGGCTGAGCAGTTTACTGGGATAGGTATAACTGAGGGTAATGTTATTATGTCAACGAGAGAGACAGGTCTTGACCCAGAAAAATGCATACACTGGAAGGACGAAGAGCTATTAATATTTGCCAAATCTCTAAGAAAGATATCAAAACCAATAACGATAGTCCTAAACAAGACAGATATAGCCCCACCGGAGAACATTAAGGCTTTGAAGGAAAAACTAGGGGAAGTTTTTACAGTAAGCGCTGAGGCGGAGCTTGTCTTAAGAAAGGCGTCAAGTGCAGGGTTAGTGAAATATGTACCTTCTGAATCTTCTTTTGAGATAACAGGAAATTTAAACGACAAGCAGAAAGAAGCCCTAAACAGAATCAAAAGCTTCATGGAAAAAAACGATGGAACTGGTGTTCAGAAGACTATAAATCAGGTAGTGTTCAACATATTGCAAAAAATTGTGGTCTACCCAGTAGAGGATGAGGCCCACATGAAAGATGGAAAAGGCAATGTTTTACCTGACGCATATTTGATGGACATGGGCTCAACACCAAGGGACCTTGCCTTTAGGGTTCATACCGACATAGGGAAGAACTTTCTTTATGCTGTAAACGCAAGGACAAAAAGAAGGATAAAAGACGACTACGAGCTTCAAAACGGGGACATAATAAAGATAGTTTCAGCTGCAAGATAACGCTATACAAGTTCACTAAGAGGTACATCGATAAACTTGTTTAGTTTTGGGAGCATATGTCTTGTAGTTTTAGGAGGGTATAGCTCTCCCATTCTCGCTGTTTTCACAACTTCTTCTTTTGTCACCTTTTTTGGGACAAGGATGGCATCTGCTTTTTCTGAGTAGAGTAGCCAGTAGGCCTTTTTTAGAGTTTTTTCATATCTCACCGTCATACCGTTTTTCTCTAAAATCTCTACTATCTTTCCAATATCCCCCTGTATCACAGGAAACCACTGTCCTAGCTTAATCTCCGGGTCGTTATAGTCCACAAGGAGGCACGGTACCTTTTTGCAGCCAAGTCTTTTTGCAGCTTCAAACCTGTGATGGCCATCGAGGATTGTCATTGTATTTGCATCTACTATGATGGCAACAGAGAACTTATTTTCTCTCTCCATCTTAATCAGTAATCTGTTTAGAACACTAGGAACTATACGCTCATGCGTATTAAGTTTTTCAATCTCGATGAATTCTATTTCCATAAAAAGATACTAGGATTAAAATCTTATATATTTTTGTATGCGAAAAGAGACTGTCCGAAGGAAACGCCACCATCGCCACAAGGGATGAGTTTATGTTCGACATACTTTAGGCCACTCGATTCAACTCTCTTTTTTATTACATCTGAGAATATCTTGTTGTAGGCGACCCCTCCAGAAAATGCCACAGGAAGATGATCCTTCTTTGCCTCTTCAATTGCGATATCAGAAAAGGCATTGGCCAGTGAAACATGGACTGTTTTTGCAAGGTCTTCCTTTCTTTCTTTTTTCCGTAAATCAAATATTTTTTTTGCAAATTCTTCTACCAGTATGATGTTATTTCCAATTTCAATTGGTATACCGAGATCCTTCCCCTTCCATGCGAGAGACTCTAACTTCATGGCAGGTTCACCTTCGTATGTCCTCTCATTACATGAAAAAAGCATCACTGAAAACATGTCAAGTAGTCTGCCACAGGACGTTGAAAGAATCTTTTCATCTTTTGTAAGTTTTTTCAACGCATCGATACCCTGAGATCCATATTTATAGGACGTTGAGTAGTCTGAAAGGTCTTCGTCTTTTAGAAGTGATACAAGCACCCTTACTGGTTCTTTTGCAGCCTTGTCCCCTCCTAAAAGTGGGTATTCCTTCAAATGGCCTATCCTTTCCTCATTATTTTCTGTAACATGGAACACTTCTCCACCCCAGGACTTTCCATCAAGGCCATAGCCTGTCCCGTCACATACTATAGCAACACCATCCTCTAATTTATTTTCAGTAAAAACTGCCCTTGCGTGGGAGATGTGGTGCTGGACTTTTATGAGCGGTATTCCAGTTTCCTTAGAGTATCTTTCGGCGAGTTTGGTCGTTTCATATTGTGGGTGGAGATCACATACCAAAAGCTCAACTTCCCCCATCATCATGTTGAGAAGTGTCATGAGTTTGTCTATTGCATCTTCAAAGAATTGGAGCGTATCCAAATGTGTGGTATTTCCTATGTGCTGCGAGATAAACGCCTTCTTTTCCTTTGTTAAAGTGAATGCATTGTTCAATTCTGCGCCGAAGGCCAATACCTTTTTGTTGTGTGGTATTTCTATCCCCCGCGGCACAAATCCCCTTGACCTCCTAATAAACTTCCCATCACGAATAACAGAGTCATCGCACCTGTTATAGATCTTTAAGTTATGGCAAAGAAAGTAATCAACATCAAGGGAGCTAAAAGCAGAGCTGTTCTGGACTATCATGGGGTCTCCTGGCATATTGGCAGATGTCATTACAAAAAAATCAAGTGAGGTGTAATTAAATAATAGAAAGTGAAGAGGAGAGTATGGAAGCATTATACCAACGTTATGCAATCCAGACGCAGCTTTTTCAAATATCTTCGAATTTTTTTTTTCTAACACCACTATGGGCCTTTCTTGGGAGACGAGATTTTCCTTTTCATCATCGCTAACGTGGCATACATTCTCTATAGATTTTAGATCCCTACCAAGAATTGCAAAAGGCTGATAAGGTCTTCCAAGTCTCCTCCTAAGCTCTGCCATGGCCTCTTCGTTTGAGGCATCGCACCCGATGTGGTATCCCCCAAGACCTTTTATTGCGATAATTTTACCATTCTCGAATAACTTTGCTGCCATTTCAATGGGATTTTCTATTTTTTTCATAGACCTATCAAAAAGTGAATAATGCGGTCCGCATATTGGGCATACCACAGGTTCTGCATGATATCTTCTATCAAGGACGTCTTTGTACTCTTTAAGGCAGTCTGGGCAAAGCTTGAACTGCCCCATAGTTGTCATTTCTCTGTCGTATGGGGTCTTTTTGATTATGGTAAATCTTGGGCCACAGTTTGTGCAGTTAATAAATGGATAAAGAAATCGTCTGTCAGTTTTTTCAAACATTTCCCTATGGCAGTCTTCGCAGACGCATGCATCGGGGGGGATTATTGAAGCGGACCCAGAGCTCCCACCTTTACTTTCTTTGATATAAAAAATATTTGGCTTGAAATTCTCATCTGATGATTTTTCAGATATATCAAGCCTATCAATTTTAGCCAAAGATGGCTTTTTTTGATTGAGATCCTCGATAAAATTATCCACATTTTGAGGGATCCCATCAATTACAATCTCTACGTATTCGCCTCTGTTTCTCACATAGCCAGAGATCTTGTTTTCAATGGCAATTCGGTAAACAAATGGCCTAAATCCCACCGCTTGGACGGTGCCATAGACCATTATACTTTTCATGGATTGTGCTTGTAACTAACTTTTTATAAAAGTTGGTATCGATATAAGGCAAATTTTACACAAAAGATATATAGCAAACGCTTATAAATGTCCAATTTCAAGTATCTTTAAGGTGAAATTAATTTATTTATCAATAACTTCTAACAAAGGTGAATTTCATGATCAATGTATTCATAAATGGATATGGTACAGTTGGAAAGAGGGTAGCAGATGCAGTCGCCCTCCAGAAAGATATGAAGATTATAGGCGTCTCAAAGAGAACGCCCGATTTTGATGCAGAACAGGCAATAAAGAAGGGCTTTGATCTTTATTGTGTCGATGGCGCTGATGTTGACGCCTTCAAAAAGAGGGGGATTAAAACAAACGGTTATCTAAAAGATATCAAAGACTCTGTAGACGTAGTCATAGACGGTGCCCCAGGAAAGCAGGGTGCCAAGAACATGGAGCTCTATAAGTCACTTGGATTACCTGCCATTTTTCAGGGAGGAGAGGACGCTTCTATTGGTACCTCCTTCAATGCTCACGCTAATTTTGATAGAAATATAGGCCAGAAATACATAAGGGTTGTCTCTTGCAACACAACTGGACTTGCAAGAACGTTAAGCTGTCTGAACGAGGCCGATGTCATAAAGAAGGTAAAGGCTGTAATGGTAAGAAGGGCAGCAGACCCAGGAGACAACAAAAGAGGCCCAATAAATGCCATCATGCCTGAGGTAAAGGTACCGTCTCATCACGGCCCTGATTTAAAGACTGTTCTCCCGATAGATATTGAGACAATAGCCGTAAAGGTGCCAACAACACTGATGCACCTTCACACAATAATGGTAGATTTAAAAAAGGATGTGGAGAGGGAGGAAGTAATAAACTTATTCAATAACAGATCGAGAGTTATTCTAGTAAGCAAAGAAGATGGAATAGATTCTACCGCAGATATAATGGAATTTGCAAAAAATCTGGGTAGAAATAGGGGGGACATGTATGAAATCAACGTCTGGAAAGATTCAATCAATGTAAAGGATGGAATGCTTTACTACATCCAGGCTGTTCATCAAGAATCAGACATAGTCCCAGAAAATGTAGATGCCATAAGAGCCATGTTTGATCTTAAGAAGAGAAACGAGTCAATTGATATGACAAACAAGACTCTTGGTATTCTATAATTCTTTTGAGGGAGGGAATTTTATTATGAGTGATAAAGATTTTATTGAGGATATTGTATCGAAGAAAAGTGAGGATTATTTTAAGGATATAAAAGAGGAAGTTGGTACAACTAAATACATCATCAAAGCACAAATCACAGCTAGCGGAATTGTTGAAAGACCTGATGTTGTAGGGGCTATATTCGGACAGACCGAAGGGCTGTTAAGTGATGATCTGGATTTAAGGGAGTTACAGAAGACCGGAAGGATAGGAAGGATCAGGGTCAACATCAACTCAAAAAATGGGAAAAGTACGGGGGAAATAATAGTCCCGTCAAGCCTTGATAAGGTTGAGACGGCTATACTTGCTGCATCCCTTGAGACAATCGATAGGGTCGGACCGTGCAACGCCAGGATAGATGTAACAACAATTGAGGATGTCAGAAAATCAAAGAGGAATTATGTTATTGACAGGGCCAAAATAATACTCACAACAATGGTAGATGAAATAACTCCGGAAAGCTCTGAACTTACAGATGAAGTGAAAGAATCTGTTCGAATGGGGGAGATAAAATCCTTTGGAGAGGATCAACTCCCGGCAGGGCCTAACGTTGATGAAAGTGATGCAATCATAGTTGTTGAGGGAAGGGCGGATGTTTTAAATTTATTGAAGTATGGAATTAAGAACACCATAGCCGTTGAAGGGACAAGTGTATCAAAGACAATAGGGGTAATCTCTCACGAAAAGACAGTTACCGCATTTGTCGATGGAGACAGAGGCGGGGAGCTAATCCTAAGAGAGCTTTTTCAGATAGCAGAGATAGACTACATTGCAAGGGCGCCGATGGGGAAGGAAGTAGAAGATCTTACAAAAAAAGAGATAATTAAGGCCTTAAGAAACAAGATACCTGCAGAGCAGTGGATTGTTGAAAATTTAGACAAACCAAGATCAGAGGATCATAAGCCACAAGTAAAATCTGAAGAAAGAGAGCCACAACAAAAGCCAATAGAGCCGATACAGCCAAAAAAGCCATATTCTGATCTGGACCGATTTGGGGAGATAATTGAAAAATTGCCCGGAACTCTTGATGCATACCTTTTGGATGCAGATGGCAAGATAAAGCACAAGGTCTCAGTAAGAGATTTAGTCGATGCAATGAGATATACTGAGGACTATGAAGCTGTAGTATTTGACGGTGTTGTAACACAGAGGCTTGTCGATATAGCAGGCGAGAAAGGAGTCAAATTTCTTGTTGGTGTAAAGACTGGAAACATAACTAAGAAACCTGTAAACTTAAAGCTACTTTCCTTTAAGGAGAAGGGCAGTGAAACGGAAAGTGCAGGTGTATAAGATTAAGGTAAAACTTTCTTTTTTTTTCAACAACGAAAAAACGGCTGAGGCTTATTACAATGGGATTTACGTTGATAACAAACCTTTTAAAGGAACTTCCATCTCTACTAGAATATATAAAGAGACCTTAGAAGTAGAATCTGAGTCTGAATCTATAGGGACTCTTAAAAATACTGTAGATGATATTATCGCATGTGTTGAGGCAATAAGAAAAACATTAGTATTATAGGAGGAATTTTATTGGCTAGAAAAAGAGTTGCAGGAAAAGACCCATGGAAGGCAAAGACATGGTATACAATTCATGCTCCTGATATATTTGAGAAGAAGGAGATTGGCGAGACTATATCCGATAAGCCTGAGAAGGTTTTAGGGAGAAAGATCGAGACAAATATGAAAGAGCTTACCGGTGACATGAAGAAGAGTCACATAAAGCTAATTTTTAGAGTTAAAGAAGTCACAGGTGAAAATGCCTACACCGAATTCTTTAGACAGGAACTTTCAAGATCATACCTTAGAAGTCAGATAAGAAGAAGAAACTCAAAAGTTGACTCAATTTTCAACGTAAAGACAAAGGACGGATACAATCTAAGGGCCTCCACTTCAGCAATACTTACAACAAGAATACTTACCTCCCAGAAAAAGGCTATAAGGGAAATAATTAATCAAGAGCTCATATCAATCAGCATAAATAACGACTTTGCACAATTCTTAGATGAAGTCACAAGCGGCAAGATCTCAAGTGAGATTTACAAGAAGGCAAGGAAGGTCTACCCACTAAAGAGAGTAGAAGTCACAAAGATTAAACTCATTGACAAGCCAAAAGTAAAAGAGGCTGCATAAACAGTGGAAGAATTTACTTTCCATAGTATTTTTTATTCTTTAAAAAAAATTAAAATCCAATTTAATTTTGATATTATCGTTGGGATAGCAAGGGGCGGAATAATCCCCTCTTCAATTTTATCATTTATTTATGAGAAAGAGCTTTTCCTCTTGTGGTTAAATCTTTATGGCGAGGGCATGCCACCGGAAAGGGCGCATGAAAAGCCAAAACTCATCCGACCATTTGATTACGATGTTTCGGGGAAGAGAGTACTGCTTGTAGATGATCTATCAAGGAGCGGAGAGACAATCAAATTTGCCAAAGAAATCCTCTTAAAGAAAGGTGCTTCTGAGGTAAAGTCACTTGTTTTAGTTGGGAAGGGTGATTACTCCTTAGAAGAGTTTAAAGGATGCGTCAAGTTTCCTTGGAAGTTTTAACTTTTGATGGCAGATCAATAAATTTTTTTGCGCTAACTATTATGGCTGAGTCATTTGTAGCTACTATGCCCTCTTTATTTTTCAAGACATAATCGGCACTTGAAACAGTTTCAGAATCTCCGTTTAGACCCCTTTCTTTCATTCCCTTTCTTACGATTTCTGAGAGTCTGCCGCTCTCACTCATTATCTTGTCAAGATAGAATTGGGTATAAACTGGCCGGTATTTTTTTAACAAATTTAGTATCAGGGCAACTGATTCTAAAGTCTCATTTGTTATCCTGTGCTTTTTTGAAACATTCCTTATATCCCTCAAAACTCCATCCATAGAGACGAAAGTCTTATTCATGAGAACGGATTCAGTTGTTATTATGACATTATAGCCGTCGACAAAAATCTCCTTGCCTTTAATCTCTTTTAGTGATATTTTCTTTCTTTTTGTTTCTAGAATATACTTTTTAGGGAATACCGTTCGCGATAGGAGATACCTTTCCTCATTTTTAAGGCCATAGTGATCACCTACAAATCTTAAGGCATAGGTTTTTGGGTAGCCTCTATTCAGGAGAAGGTATAGATCATCTTTAGCCTTATCAAAAGGAGTGTTGTCCATAAATAATATTAGCTTACAAGTTGAAATTGTTTTTGGAACTTTATCCTTTATTTTTTTCCATTTCAACTAGAATTTCATCCAGTTTAGATCTAAGAAGCCTAAGTTTATTTTCAACAATATCAGAAACAATATCTCAATCTATCTCAAAAATAGTGATGAATTAATTTATCCCTTAAACCTATAATCTTCTTCCATTCGATATCTTGATATTTATTCTTGAAGTCACCAGAAAGATTTTTGGAGGATTCTCCAATAATTTCAAGGCTTCAGATGGCAGCCCTGTTAGGTTTATCATATTCAATAAGTTGATCAAAATCTATATCTGTAGTGTAATTTAATAAAAAGTTAATTCATTCATTATATGGATTAGGTATAACTTATCCCGCTTCACACTAGATCACATATCCTGCAATTTCTAGATTAAGACTTTTCTTAGTGACTAAATCAATTTTTTTCCAAAAAGTTCCTCTAAATAAAAAATTAGCCCCATATAATTGTCAAAGGTAGATTTATTAAATTCTACAAGTATATCGATATAACTTGATTCTTTCTGTTCTTTCCTGGAATAAGAACCAAATAACTCAATATGTTGACACTAAATCTTTCTTTCGAGTAAGGCATTTCTTTACTTAATACCGATAAGATTTCTTCTTTTTTTCCCTCATAAATCCATTCCAATGTAGTTTAGGATTACCAGTTAACAAAATTAACTAAGTTATGCCTTAATACTAGGTAACATATTACCTAATAGAAAAGTTTATAAGGGGATTGTCGCACAAAAGAATAAAGGTAATATATTACTAATTAGGAGGTACATTGATGGGGAAAATATATTTGCAGTCAATCGGGATATGGCTACTGTTTGCTGTAGTGGCAAACATTAACGGGATAATAAGAAATTTTGTATACGGGCCAAAACTAAGCGAGCTAACAGCCCACCAGATAAGTTGCTTTACCGGAATAACTATGTTTTTTATAGTAATGTATTTATGGTTGAAATTTACAAGCGCCCTCTACACAGGACATAATCTAATAAGCATCGGGATAGCTTTCCTATTTGCAACAATCGCATTTGAGTTCCTGTTTGGCCATTTTGTCATAGGCCACAGCTGGGCAAAACTATTGTATGACTATAATCTCCTGGAAGGAAGGCTTTGGTCGCTTGTGCTTGTCTGGACAACAGCAGGGCCATATGTAGTTGCAAAGTACGTCCTTGGTAAGATTTAGGAGAATTGAAAAATGGAAAAAATAATAAGACCTGAAACATTTGAAATCTTTGGTAAGATTTTTTTCTTAAGCAATAGAATGGAATATCTAGGAGACAACAAGCTAAGAAAAGACGGCCTAACAACAAAGCAGTGGCAGCTAATCGCAGTCACAGGAAAATATTTTATCCATCCTCCTTCGCTGAGTGAGGTGGCAGAGGTCCTAAGCACAACACATCAAAATGTCAAGCAGATAGCCCTGAAGCTTCAAGAGAAGGGATTTATTTCAATTGAGAAGGATGAGAAGGATAGAAGAATTTCGAGACTAAGATTAACTGAGAAGAATAGAAAATACTGGGAGTCAAAATCAGATGAGGACGTTGCATTCATAAGTTCACTATTTAACGCCTTGACAAATCAAGAGATTCAAGAATTATATCTCCTGCTAAACAAACTGGAAAAAAATATTGATCTGAGATATAAAGAAATCAATAAGAACTTTAGATCTGTATAATTAGGATATTATACTTCAAACTTATGTGCAGTTGGCATTGACCTTTGAATGCCCTTCTTTGCTCCGACATCAAGTTTATGCTTTTCTAGAAGCATATATTTTAGATCGCTAGCCGCCTTGTGATTTTGATCTATCTTTAAGGCCATATCATAGCACTGATTTGCCCATAGGTATTTCCCAAGTTTTTCAAGGGTCTCTCCTTTGTGCACCCATTCATCTGGGGTGGCAGGTTCCTTTTCAACTATTCTTGTTGAATAATCCTTTTCTATTTTACCCCTACATGCCTCCGCTTCATCAAATCTTTCAAGCGATTCCAAAAGATTTGCCATACTGTCCCAGGCCAAAGAATTTGATGGGTCAATCTTAGTTGCAAGAGAATAGTAATCAATAGCCTCTTCTGTTTTCCCTAGCTTTTCAAGAAGAAGGGCCTTATTGTAGATGGCAGAGTAGTCAAGAGGGTCAAGTTCCATTGATTTGTCATAACACTCAATCGCCTCTTCATACCTCCCAATAGATCTCAAAGCAATGGCCTTAAATTCCCAGGCAAAGGTATTATCTGGGTCAACCGCAATTGCCTTGTTAAAGGATTTGATCGCATCCTCAAAATTATCAGTACCGGCGTAGAGAAACACATACCCATTCAGCCAGTGAAGAAATGGGTCATTCTTATTTGTCTTGAGGAGCTTGTTTATCCTAGTCTGGGCCTTTTTTATCTTTAAATCATCAAGCAGATTAAAGATTTCTTCATAATTTTCCTCGATTTTTAGGGGTATAGGGGTATTTTCCATCGTATCTCCGTTTCTAACGCTATTTATATAGTTATTATGGGGTTCAACTATTTAAAATTTTTCTAGATTTTCTAATTTTAGAGAATTTAACTAAAGTGCAGCACAAGGACTATAATAATCATGATGAGCAGGATAACAAGGCAAGAGAGGATAAAAGGATCAGTGAAGATACGTTCAGATGACTTTCTAGGGACCAGTCTCTGTTCTCTTGGGACAAGCCGCTCCCTTTTGTAAAATATTTCTTTATCTTCCATGCTATTCCCCTTTAATTTGTTTAACTTGAGTATCATTATCGTTCTTTTTGTTGTACATCATTTTAAAGCCCCGCACAATAAATCCAACCATAAGTACCAGTGCTGCAATGTCATCGCCCCAATCAGCAATAGGGATAAAATCCGGAAGCAGGTCAAGTGGGGAGGCGATATATATCCCAAGGATAGCCGCCATGACCCAGTTGAAGATCCTCTCCCTGAATGTATACAAAAAAATAAGTACTATAGCCAAAATTACCAGGATGGCAATAAGGACCGTATAGTACCATTCCATTGTATCAGATTATCCTAAGCTTCTATTATATTAGATTTTATTAATAAAAAAGAAATATATTAATTTTCTTCTAGATCCTCAGGCTCTTCTTCATCATCTTCATCTTCGAAATCTATGAATCCGACATCTTCAATAGTCTCGTTTATAGTTTCAAGATTTTTGTTCATAGCCTTCATTTCCTTTAAGATCTCCGTCATAATCTTTAACAGCATATATTCAGATTCTTCCTTCATTTTGATTACCTCCACTCTATACTAATAGAAATTGGGCTATTTATAAGGTAATTTATCTATATAAAAATTTATCCAAAAAGAGGTTTAGAAGCTTCTGCCGCACTTCTTGCAGTGCCAGTTAGGTTTTGGCCCAAAAATGAGTGTTTCGCCAAACTTTAGATTTCCTTTTTCATACTCTTGGTAATCTTTGGATGTTGGGTATCCGTAAAAGATTGGGATTATATTTTTAGAGCTGCAATAGCTACATACGGGATTTACTCCTTCAACCATTTTAATCAATCTCCGGTAAATTTCATGATAGCTTTACCTATATTTAGAGATATGTAAAAAATCAGGTAAAACATGGAAAATAATTAAAAATTATGTCAAAGAAGGATTCAATCGCTTGGCCTCATTATAACATACTTGTGCTTCAGCTGTTCTTCCAAGAAGCTCCAGTGCAACGGCCTTGTTGTACCACGCCTCAGCATCTTTTGGGTCGATCGCGATAACTTTGTCAAAACAAGTTATAGCTTCCTCATATCTCCCTTGGCCACCAAGTATTATCCCTTTATTGTACCAGGCGAGCAGATCATTTGGATCAATTGATATCACCTTGTCATAGCATACCAAGGCTTGGCTATATTCACCAAGCTGATCGTGACAAACACCTTTATATCCCCAAGCCTCCTTAAAATTTGGATTAATCTCTATGGCGGAGTCAAACATTGTTATCGCTTCTTTGTACTTTTGTTGATTGAAAAGTAGCCCACCCGCGGCGTAATAAGACTCAGCCGTTTTGGATGTGCCTGTTTGAGATGATCCAAGACACCCGGCGCTAAGGACTATCGCAAGAACTGTCAATACTACAAATATTCTGTAATTGTTTTTCATCGAATAGTTATTAGATTCATCATATATAAACATATTGAACTCTCAAGCAAAAAAATATATACAGTCACTACTAATAGTAATACATGGATACTATTATTCTCAGAACAAGTGATGAGATCGGGAGGGGTAAGACCCTTACCGGCTACGAATTGGGTAGGGATCCCCTGATAATCTACACAATAGGGCACAGCAACAGGAATATCTCTGATTTTATCGCCATACTGAAAAAATTTGACATCGATCTCTTGATAGATATCAGGACCTACCCCTACAGTAAATATGTCTTTGACTACAACAAAGAGAACCTCATTAGATCCTTAAAAGGAAACAACATAAGTTACCTCTTCAGGGGAGATACACTTGGGGGCTTACATCCAGAGGGTTTTGATAGGCACCGCAAAACTCAAAAGTATATCGATGCGCTGTATAAGCTTCTAAGAGATATATTGATGTCAAATAAAACTGTGGCGCTAATGTGCAGCGAGAAGGACTATAACAACTGTCACAGAAGGTTTATCTCTGAAGACCTAGAAAAAATAATCCTAGAAAAAAACTATGACATAGTAATCGAGCACATAGTCGATGAGAGGGGAATTGACAAGACCCTAGATCAGTTCATGGAGTAGGTATTCGTCAATCCATTATGAATATATCTTCTATCTTATCTTTGTGAAGTGCTTTTGTAATCTTATAGGCAAGTTCCAAAGATGGATTGTATCTGCCCTGTTCTAGCGAGTTTATAGTCTGCCTTGTGACCTCTACCATCGCCGCAAGCTCTTCTTGAGTTATCTTCTGCTCCTTTCTGAACTCTTTAATTTTTGTTTTCATTTTATTCCTATATTTTTTCTAGTACTTCCTATCTAAGACTTTGTAAGTAATCACATAGAACAAGAGTACCGCACATACAGCATAGCTTATGAACAAAGAGTATCGCATCGTGATTGGCCGAATCCCGTCCAATATTATCAAGGCAAATGCAACGAAGATAAAGACCATATAGGTTAGAGTCCCTGCCCTATACCTTAACATCTCAATCCTTTCATCAATAATCTTCTCTCGCTTTGTGAAGTACATAATTGAAGTCACAAGTATCATAACAAACCCTATGTAAATAAGGTAGTTCCCGACAGTGGAAAATCCGAACAACTCGTTTGTCCCTATGTTATAAGTATTTAACAGGAACCCACCCGCCATCAAGACGGCTATGAAGACAATCCTATACATCATACCTTTTTTTGTCACGACTTTTTTACTTGTCATTTATGCCACCTAGTTTTCCTTCTCTAACTTATAATTAGTCACTGACTTTATTATCACACCAACAGCTAAAGCCCCTGCTACAAATGGATTGACATATACCATTCCGTTTAAAGTATTGTAAAACAGTTCAATGAAAATCCCAAAAGATAGGACTATCATCATCCCCCAAGCAGCATTCCTTTCAGCTATAGCTTCATGCATCATCTCCCTTTCATCCTTCTTTAACTTCCACATGATATCAAAGACGTCAACTAAGAGAAGCGCTAACCATATCCCAGTTACCATGAGTTTCATCTGTGCGGATTCACCGGCTACTGTTACAAGGACCATAAGAGCAATAATCATTCCAGCAAAATACACCGCACCTTGCCATGTTTTAATACCCAGGCCCCATCCCCCGTACTTCCTTCTTTTAAACCATTCTGGTTTTGCTATAATCATCTTTATACCTCCAATATGTAAAAAATATATTACATTTCACTTATAAAGCTTTCGATTTTGTCAAAAATATATTACATATTGGATATGAAAATAACTAGATAAAAATAGAAATTTATTCAATCTCCCACTCGACATTCACATAGTCAGAAGCCTTTATGTTATATCGCCTTAGTAATTGTATCATTATGGATATTTAAAATGTGCTGAGAAAGATTTTTTATTAATTAGTTGGGGGCTCTCTTGGTGTAAAAGAGCGGGTAGGTCAATCTCCCTTCTCTCTTTCATCACACAAAAGAGCATAGTCGCAGTTATAGCACACCCATCCGGCCTTTGGCTCAAAATCCTCATCCATTATCTTATTTACGGTCTTCAATATTTCCTGCTTTATCTTTTCAATATCTTCATCTTTTGGCTCGATAACGACCTTCTTGTTCTGTCGCAAAAACCATAGCCCGACCTGCTTTGGCTTCTTGCCAAAGAGCTGTTGGACAGCCATGTCGTATATCAAAAGCTGAAAGTCCTTCCTAAGGTCATTCTCTGATATCGGTGTTTTGGAGGTCTTATAATCCCAGATTATATAATCGTCGCCATCCTTGTCAATCCTATCGATAAATCCCCTTATGCTATAGTTATCAAGCTTTATAGTGAAATTCTTTTCCGCCTCAACGATTTTTGTATCCATTATCTGTTGCTCTTGAATGAAGGTATGGAGTATCATGACTGCATCGTCAAAAGCTTCCTTTTCAGCCTTTTCAGTAGTATAACCGGTGCTCTTCCAGTATGTCTTCAAGTATTCTATCGCAAGGTGTACATCGATTGCTTCCCCTTCCATTAGCCTCTTTGATAGTTTCTCGATAACATTGTGGACGGTCCCGCCTAAATCAAAGTACGCCTTTGGGAGCGTTGGGATCCGGTAAACATAGTTGTACTTATAGGCGCTAGGGCACCTTTGGTATGTGTTAAACTGCGATGCTGAAAATGTGAACTCCTCTTCGATAATCTTTTCTTTCTTTATCTCTCCCTCTTTTATCTGGCTTAAGACTAGGGAGTAGTCTGGGTCCTTTACGCTGGAGATTAAAGCCATAGGATCATTTCCTTCAATCTTGTCCAAGACCATGAGCTTTGGTATGACGCTTGCGTAATCCTTCCGGTGTAGGTCGGATATTATATCCAATATGTAGCTTTGGCGTATCGCACCCTTAGTTGACTCCTCTTTTATAGCAACGGGATCTGCCCTTGGTTTTATGAAATCTATATCGGGGTTATTGGTGTAATCGATTTCAGTAAGAAACTGGCTCTCTTTAGAGTCCCGTTTGTTGTCCCCATACCTTCTGGCAAATGTTATCAAGAGCTTTTTCATAGCCCTTGTCATTGAAACGTAAAAGAGGCGCCTTTCTTCCTGGAGGTGAAGCTCCCTCTCATCAAACTCTTTTTGGACCCCGTTTAAGAGCTCCTTTGGTATCTCAAACTTGTCACTCCTATACCTTGTCGGAAGCTTCCCGCTTACTAGGTCAGGAACGATCACAACAGGGAACTCCTTACCCTTTGCAGTGTGAATAGTCATTATCTTGATGACATTAGATTCTTCGCCAGTTTCCGTCTGCATCTCAAAGTTTGAGGCATAGTTTATGAAGTCAATAAAATCCTCTAACTCGCTATCCCTGTAGATGTTATAGTAGTCTAAGGTGAACTTGTAGAACTGGTTTAGAAGCGAGATGTTCCTCTTGTTATCAAGCGTTACCTCATATTTGTAGAAATCAACATCAAAAAGAATCTTGTATACCAGAGCAGAAATATTTAGAACTGATTTATCTGAGACTATCTGTTTTATCTTTTCCTTGATAGAGTTAAACTTCTCCCTGTCAACATCTATTTCATCTATGTGGTCAAACGCTTCGTATAGGCTTAACTTGTTTTTGTGTGCGTATCGGGTAAATCGTGTCACGTGAACTGGGCGTATGCAAAGCTTCTTTCTCTGAAGTATTCTAGCTATCTCAACGTTTGACTCGATAGGATTTAACGCTATTTTTACAAAGGAGACGATATCCTTTATCAAAGGCTCCCTGAAAAAATCAGAATTACCGACAAACTCATACGGTATCTTGTGCTTGTCAAAAGCATCTATTATCGGCTGCGCATCCTTTTTCCTTCTAACTAGGATCGCAATATCCTTATAATCGTAAGTTTTCAAAAGTTTCTGGGCCTCGTTTAATATGAAGTGAGACTCCTCTCCATCGTTTACAAGCTCCGCAACTGTTACCTTTTCGCCCTCTTCTTTTTCTGTGAAAAGCCTCTTCACAAATCTATCCGGCTTGTTTGATATCAGTTTGTTTGAAACGCTCAGGATGTTCTTTGTACTGCGGTAGTTCTGCTCTAGGACGATCTCCTTATAATTTGGGTAAGTCTCCTTGAACTCAGATATATTTGTGAGGTATGCGCCCCTAAAGCGGTAGATGCTCTGGTCGTCATCGCCAACGACAGTTAGGTTCTGGTGTATTTTTGCTATGAGATTTACAATCTGAAGCTGGATGAAGTTTGTGTCCTGGAACTCATCTATCAGTACGTATTTGAATCTCTCTTGATACTTCTTTAGTATAGTTGGTCTCTCCTTTATTAGCTCATAGATTTTTGTAAGCATATCCCCGAAGTCAACTAGATTGTTTTTCGTTTTGTAATCTTCGTAATGCTTGTAGGCCTTTAATAAGTCCTTTAATGTTTCAAGCCGCTCGTAGTTCTCAAGGTCTAGTTTTTCTTTAGATTTGTTTTCGATATAATTTTCTAGCTTTTCAATTGTAACAAACTCATCCTTAAACTTTGAGATGACCTTCCTTAGTTCCTCAACTAAGGTGATTGGCTTAAACCCGACCTTTATAAACTTTAGATCAAACGAGTCAATGTTTTTGATAAACCAGACAAGCTGTGCCGTATCTTCAATAACTTTTAGGGGCGAGTTCATTTTGAGCTCTAGAATATTGTCCTCTATCATCTCCTTGCAAAAAGAGTGGAAGGTTGTTATTGCTATGTCCTCACTCGGTCCGACAAGTTTATTGACCCTATCAAGCATCTCTGCCGCAGCCTTGTCTGTGAACGTCAAGGCCAGAATATTTTCCTGTGGCACGCCCTTCTCTATGAGGTATGCAATCTTTTTTGTGATGACGCCGGTCTTTCCGCTACCCGCGCCAGCAATAATCAGTATAGGGCCTTCAGTTGTACAAACTGCCTCCTTCTGTTGGGGATTTAGGTCTTTAAGTAAATCAGATTCCAATTAAAACACCATCAATACATGACATTAGCGATTCTCATATTTAAATATATAGAAAAGATATTGGCCTTAATTTTAGGGCCAACTTGATTCTATGTTGAAATATAAAAATAAATTAATCTTCTCTTGCCATAATCAGATGCTGGTCACTTTGTAGGCGAATTTATATCTATGTGCTTTTGCCTTTGATTCAAATTTTTTCCTGAAATTAAAGCTAGGGCTCATCCCACCATCAATGCCGCCAGAAGACATCCCTGTCCCTGATTCTTTTAGTATTTCAGTGAACCTAACTTCCCTATCCTGTTCATCGATTCAAAATTTTGCCGAATAGATTAATTGTTTAGAAAGAAATGCCTTCTTTTCAGCCAATTGTACTTCAAATTCTTTTTTTTCACTGATTTTGGCAGGTATTTCTCACACAATTCATACCCCTTGTCTTCTATTGGAGTTTCCAAACTG
>Ga0172382_10001484_pt1 | contig 41950 bp, 34 predicted proteins | sample Leawel138RmetaG_FD_122245 | JGI IMG/M metagenome (GOLD analysis project Ga0172382, IMG submission 122245) | Leachate microbial communities from a municipal landfill in Southern Ontario, Canada - Leachate well 138R metaG | ecosystem: Engineered > Solid waste > Landfill > Unclassified | place...
GGGGTACTTCCAGGTGATGGCCGCGCCGGTTTCCACCTGCGTCCAGGCAATGTGCGAGCGCTTGCCGGCAGCCAGCCCGCGCTTGGTCACGAAGTTGTAGATGCCGCCCTTGCCCTCGGCGTCGCCGGGGTACCAGTTCTGCACGGTGGAATACTTGATGAACGCGTCGTCGTGCGCGTACAGCTCGACCACCGCGGCGTGCAGCTGGTTGTTGTCGCGCTTGGGCGCGGTGCAGCCTTCCAGGTAGCTGACTTCGGAGCCTTCCTCGGCGATGATCAGCGTACGCTCGAACTGCCCGGTGTTGGGTGCGTTGATGCGAAAGTACGAGGACAGCTCCATGGGGCACTTGACGCCCTTGGGAACATAAACGAACGAGCCGTCCGAAAAGACCGCCGAGTTGAGCGTGGCGTAGAAGTTGTCGCTGATCGGAACCACCCGGCCGAGGTACTTTTCGACCAGCTCGGGGTGGTTTTGCGCAGCGTGTGCAAACGAGCAGAAGATGACGCCCGCGTCGGCCAGCTTCTGGCGGAACGTGGTGCCAACCGAGACCGAATCAAAGACGGCATCGACCGCCACGCCGGCAAGCGCGGCGCGCTCATGCAAGGGGATGCCCAGCTTCTCGTAGGTTTCCAGCAGCTTGGGGTCGACCTCGTCCAGGCTCTTGGGCGCGTCCTTCATGGACTTGGGCGCCGAGAAGTAAGAGATGGCCTGGAAGTCTATGGGTTCGATGTTCAGCCGGGCCCAGTCGGGCAGGGGCATCTTCTGCCACTGCGCCAGCGCCTCCAAGCGGCGCTTGAGAAGAAATTCGGGTTCCTTCTTGCGCTTTGAAATGGCGCGCACCACGTCCTCGTTGAGGCCGGGCGGCAGCGATTCAGATTCGATGTCGGTAACGAAGCCATGCTCGTATTCGCGCTCAAGCGCATCAACCAGTGGTGCTTCCTGTTGTGCAAGTGTCATCGAATACCTCCAAGAGTGGGACGACTGCAGTTGCCGGCAACTGCATGAATGAAAGTTCGTTGTTGCGTCTAAGGTAACGCAGAACCGGACACCGTACACGCACTGTGGTCATGTTGACGACTACTGGATTGGGGCGTGATGCCACCGGCCCGGTCCGCCGGCCAAGCATGCCGTGGTTCAACGCAGCGCGGCTGCGGGTTGGTACGGGCCGCGCGCGTGCCGTGCGATACCACAGCGCCCGCGTCCTGGCAGGCCTGCGCAACGGATTTTTGCGCTGTTCAGCGTCCCGAGCCCTTGCGCCGGTTGCCGCCCCCATGACCCGAGCGGCGATGCCGGCCCGAGCCCTTGCCCATGACGTCGGCGCCGGTGCGCAACGGGTCGGGGATTTCCGGGCTGCCGCTGCCGCCCGGTGAATGCCGCCTGTTGCGCGCGCCGCTCAGGTTGATCTGCAGCGGATCGACGTTGCGCGGCAACTCGTCGGCTGCTGCGTTGCCATTTGCACCGTCTCTTTCGTCGCTGTGGTCGCTGTGGTCGCTGTGTGGCTGGCGCTGGCCGTCTTCCTGGGCCGTGCGCGCCGCGGGCTTGCCGCCGCGACCGCGGGACCGGCTGCGGCGACCACCGGGCCGGCGGCGGCTGTTGTCTGCAGCGGCGCCGCCCGCGCCGTGGCGGTCGTCCGGACGCGCCGGCGCGTCTTCAGCGGCCTCGGTCTTGGTCCGCGGGGCCTGTTTCCTGCGTTCGCCGCCGCTGCCGCGGGCTGCCTTGTTGGCACGCATGCGCTCGGACAGCGCCCGGCGCGCCGAGCGTGCGGCTGCCTGCATCTCCGCCGGGCTGGGCGCCTTGCCCAGTCCGCCCCAGAGGATCTGCCGGCCCATGGCGATGGGCTCTGCCTTTTCATCGGGTGCCGGTCCGTAGTCGGGCAGGATCTTCACCGCTATCTGCTGGTGGGTGAAGCGCTCGATGGCGTGCATGAAGCCTTCTTCGTCCATGCAGACCAGGCTCGCGGCCTGGCCTTCGGCGCCGGCACGGCCGGTGCGGCCAATGCGGTGCACGTAGTCCTCGGGCACGTTGGGGATGTCGTAGTTCACCACCTGCGGCAACTCGTCGATGTCGATGCCGCGCGCGGCAATGTCGGTTGCCACCAGCGCCTGCAGCTGGCCGTTCTTGAATTTGTCCAGCGCCTCGGTGCGCGCGCTCTGGCTCTTGTTGCCGTGCAGCGCCAGGGCCGAGATGCCGTGCTCCTCCAGGCTGCGCGCCACCTGGTTGGCCGTGAACTTGGTGCGCGTGAAAACCAGCACCTGCGACCAGCCGTCGTGCAAGATCAGATGCCGGAGTGCGTCGGTCTTGCGGTCCCGGCCCACCGGGTAGATGGTCTGCTGGATGCGCTGGGCCGTGCTGTGCGGCGGCGCCACCTGCACGCTTTGCGGGTCATTGAGCAGCTCCCCAGCCAGGTCCCGGATTTCCCGGCTCAACGTGGCTGAGAACAGCAGGCTTTGCCGCTCCCTTGGCAGCAGCGCCATGATTTTCTTGACGTCGTGGATGAACCCCATGTCAAGCATGCGGTCGGCTTCGTCCAGGACCAGGATTTCCACGTGCCTCAGGTCCACGTGGCCCTGCTCCTGCAGGTCAAGCAGGCGTCCTGGCGTTGCAACGACGATGTCGGGGTGTTTCTGCAGGCGGCGGATCTGCGGCTCGGCGCCAACGCCGCCAAAGATCACCATGCTGCTGAGCTTGAGGTGCTTTCCGTAGATCTTGATCGAGTCGCCGATCTGCGCCGCCAGCTCGCGCGTGGGCGTGAGGGCCAGCACCCGGATCGCGCCGGGCTGCCGCGCCGGGTTCGTGCTCAGCAGTTGCAGCAGCGGCAACGAAAATCCGGCGGTTTTCCCGGTTCCGGTCTGCGCGCCCGCCAGCACGTCCTGACCGCTGAGGATGAGCGGGATCGCCTGCGCCTGGACGGGCGTGGGCTCGGTGTAGCCTTGCTCGTGCACGGCTTTCAGGAGGGGAGGCAGCAGGTTCAGTTCTTCAAATGTCATTTGTTGCTTGCGCCGCATGGGCGGATGCGATAGGAATGGGCCCGCATGAGCTGGCCCGTGGCGGTGAGAGAGGTTCGGCTTCAGTCCGGGACTGGCGGCAGCTTTCTGCGGTTGCCTGGCAGTTGGCATGGGCGCGTCAGCGGCGCATGCGGGTGTCAGCGGGCCGGACCCGGGTCCGGGATCGGCCGTTCATGCGCACTGGCCCATCGGCGGTGCTCCGGCCGCGCGGCACGACGGCACGCGCTGGGCTTTCAACAGGGGACGGCACGTGGAATCCTGCCACCACTTGCGCCGCAACGGGATGTCGGCTGCGGTCATGCGGGCGGCTTGCAGCGGGTCAGACGGCCCGCGCATGCAGGCCCGGCACCCGGTGCCGGACGGCTGCGGCGATTTCATCGAACGTGGCAATTGCAACCATGACCTGGATATTCACCGGGTCCTGCGGCCTGAGCCTGATTGTGGCCTATATGAGGCTGCACCATGTCGCGCCGTGGTTTGCCGCGATTATCGCACGGTTCTTGCCGAGGTTTCAAGCAGCACGCCCGTCATTCCCGATGCGGCGTCGTATCCGCACGGTGCAGCGCTTCTTGCCTGCCCATTGATAATACGGGGTCAAGGTGCTTGCCGCGCGTGCAACGCGCCTGCCTTGCTTGTGTATGTATGGACGGTTGGCCGGGGATGCAATGGCTCAGTATGTATTTTCCATGAATCGTGTCAGCAAGATCGTGCCGCCCAAGCGGTACATCCTGAAGGACATTTCGCTCAGTTTTTTCCCGGGCGCCAAGATAGGCGTGCTGGGGTTGAACGGCTCCGGCAAGTCCACGCTGCTCCGGATCATGGCGGGGGTGGACACCGAGATCGAGGGCGAGGCGCTGCCCATGCCGGGGCTGGAGATCGGCTACCTGCCGCAGGAGCCGCAGTTGACGCCCGGCCACACGGTACGCCAGGAAGTGGAGCAGGCCATGGGCGACGTGAAGGCGGCGCAGGCGCGGCTCGATGAAATCTACGCTGCCTACGCCGAGCCGGACGCCGATTTTGACGCGCTGGCCGAGGAGCAGGGCAAGCTGGAGGCCGTGATTGCAGCCGCCGGCACCGACAGCGAGCACCAGCTCGAGATTGCGGCGGACGCGCTGCGCCTGCCGCCCTGGGACGCGGTGGTGGACCGCCTGTCAGGCGGCGAGAAGCGCCGCGTGGCGCTGTGCCGCCTGCTCCTGTCGCGGCCGGACATGCTGCTGCTGGACGAGCCCACCAACCACCTGGACGCCGAGAGCGTGCAATGGCTGGAGACGTTCCTGCACCGCTTCCCGGGCACGGTGGTGGCGGTGACGCACGACCGCTACTTCCTGGACAACGCAGCCGACTGGATCCTGGAGCTGGACCGGGGCCAGGGCATTCCCTGGAAGGGCAACTACTCTTCCTGGCTGGAGCAGAAGGAGGAGCGGCTCAGGCAGGAGCAAAGGAGCGAGGATGCGCGCGCCCGCTCTATCCGGAAAGAGCTGGAATGGGCGCGCCAGAACCCCAAGGGCCGGCAGGCCAAGAGCAAGGCGCGGCTGGCGCGTTTTGAGGAGCTGTCCGACCACGAGTACCAGAAGCGCAACGAGACGCAGGAGATCTTCATCCCGGTGGCCGAGCGGCTGGGGAACGAGGTGCTGGAGTTCCGCGGCGTCTCCAAGAGCTTTGGCGACAAGCTGCTCATGGACGACCTGAGCTTTCGCGTCCCGCCGGGCGCCATCGTCGGCATCATCGGGCCCAATGGCGCCGGCAAGTCCACGCTGTTCCGGCTGGTGGCCGGGCAGGAGCAGGCCGATTCAGGCGAGATCGTCCTGGGCCAGACCGTGCAGTTGGCCTTTGTCGACCAGAGCCGCGACAGCCTGGTGGCCGACAAGACCGTGTGGGAGGAAATCTCCGACGGGCTGGACACGATCACCGTCGGCAGGTTCCAGATGCCCAGCCGCGCCTACGTCGGGCGCTTCAATTTCAGCGGGCAGGACCAGCAAAAGCGCGTGGGATCGCTCTCGGGTGGCGAGCGCGGCCGCCTGCACCTGGCCAAGACCTTGCGCCAGGGGGCCAACCTGCTGCTGCTGGACGAGCCGTCCAACGACCTGGACGTGCAGACGCTGCGCGCGCTGGAAGATGCGCTGCTGGAATTTGCCGGCAGCGTCATGGTCATCAGCCACGACCGCTGGTTCCTGGACCGCATCTGCACGCACATCCTGGCCGCCGAGGGTGACAGCCAGTGGTTCTTCTTTGACGGCAACTACGCCGAATACGAGACGGACAAGGTCGAGCGCCTGGGCGAGGAAGCCGCCCGGCCGCGCCGCATGCGCTACAAGGCGCTCAAATGAGCCGGCGTCATGCGCCGTGCCCAAAATGCGGGACAATGGACGCCTGCCTGTTGCCCGGACCGATCATCCCAGGAGCCAGCAGTTGGTGCACCGGATGACAGATGATCTCGGCCCTTGCGGGCCTTGGATGAAAGCCGCCTGTGGCGGCTCATGATGCATCATGGCGGCGCAGCCGCAGTCATTGCAGCCGCGCAGCGGCGCGGTCATCAAAGCGCCAGCGAGGTCATCGGCGATGCGCTTGAAGTTGCTGGGCATCGCTTCCAATCATGAGAAGATGTTGTGAACACAAGGCAGCGGTCAACCGCTGAATTCAGGATCATGTTGCGCCGCACGCAAAAACGCCCGACCCCCGTGTACGCCTGGATGCTGGCGCTGGCCGCCGCCGCAGCGCTGCTGCTGGCCGCGGCGCCGGCGGCGGCGCAGGTGACGCGGCTGTTTCCCCACGACGCCGAGCGCGGTCACATCACGTTCGAGCCGCAGTCCCGGCTCGTGCGCGTTGACGGCAAGCCCGAGCGGCTGGGGCCGGGCGTGCAGGTTCGTGACGAGAGGGGGCGCGCGCCGCCCCTGGGTACGCTGGCCGGGCAGACCCTGCTGGCGCACTACGTGCGCGACGCCAGCGGCGCGATTTTCCGCATCTGGATCCTGACCCCGAAAGAAGCCGGCAGGCCGGCGCCCGGCAAGTCCGCTCGCAAGGGCTGGGATGATCCCGAGCCGTTTCGCTATCTGAATTGAAGCGTCACCGCAGTGGTGGCGCTTGCAAGAACATGTCGCAAAAACTGTACATCAAGACCTTTGGCTGCCAGATGAACGAGTACGACTCGTCCAGGATCTCGGATCTCATGGGGCAAGCCGAGGGCTACGAACTCACGCAGGACCCGGAGCAGGCGGACCTCATCGTCTTCAACACCTGCTCGGTGCGCGAGAAGGCGCAGGAAAAGGTGTTTTCCGACCTGGGACGCGTCAAGCACCTGAAGGACAAGGGCACGCTGATTGGCGTGGGTGGCTGCGTGGCCAGCCAGGAGGGCCGGGAAATCATCAGGCGCGCGCCCTACGTGGACGTGGTGTTTGGCCCGCAAACGCTGCATCGGCTGCCCGGCCTGCTTGCCAAGCGGCGGCGCAGCGGCACGCCGCAGGTGGACGTGGCGTTCCCCGAGATCGAGAAGTTCGACAACCTGCCGCCGGCGCGCGTGGACGGGGTGACTGCCTTTGTCTCGATCATGGAAGGCTGCTCCAAGTACTGCAGCTATTGCGTGGTGCCGTACACGCGCGGCGAGGAGTTCAGCCGGCCGTTCGAGGACGTGCTGACCGAGGTGGCCGACCTGGCCGACCACGGCGTGCGCGAGGTCAACCTGCTGGGGCAGAACGTCAATGCGTACAACGGGACCATGGGCGATACCGACGAGCGCTGCGACTTTGCCACGCTGCTCGAGTACGTGGCCGAGATCCCCGGCATTGAGCGCATCCGCTACACTACCAGCCACCCCAAGGACTTCACGCAGGCGCTGGTCGATGCCTATGGCAAGGTTGACAAGCTGGTCAGCCACCTGCACCTGCCGGTGCAGCACGCCAGCGACCGCGTGCTGGCCATGATGAAGCGCGGGTACAGCGCACTGGAGTACAAGAGCATCATCCGCCGCCTGCGCCAGGTGCGGCCGGGCATCAGCATCTCCAGCGACTTCATCGTCGGCTTCCCGGGCGAGCGCGATGAAGACTTTGACCAGCTGATGGCGCTGGTCGAAGACATCGGCTTTGACACCAGCTTCAGCTTCATCTACAGCCCGCGCCCGGGAACGCCTGCGGCGAACCTGGTCGACCGCACGCCGCACGAGGTGAAGCTGGCGCGGCTGCACCGCCTGCAGGCGGCGCTGCAGGCGCACGCGCGCGACATCAGCGCCAGCCGCGTGGGCACGGTGCAGCGCATCCTGGTCGAAGGCCCCTCGCGCAAGGACGAGCGCGAGCTGAGCGGACGCACCGAGTGCAACCGCGTTGTCAACTTCAACGCGGGCCCGGACGGCAGCCGATTGATCGGCTCCATGCTTGACTTGGACATCACGCAGGCCATGCCCAATTCGCTGCGCGGCCGGATTTGCGTGGCGGCCGCTTGAGCGTGAACGTGCGTCGACCGGACGATACAGGAAGCGCTGCGCCGGCAGGCACCGGCGCCGGATCGCGCGCGCTGGACCTGGCGGGGGCGTCCAATTTCCGCGACCTGGGTGGCTACTACACGGCCGACGGGCGCCAGGTGCGCTGGCGCCTGCTGTACCGCTCGGACCAGTTGGCTGCGCTGGCGCCGGACGATGTGGCCAGGCTGCAGGCCCTGGGCATCGGCCGTGCGCTGGACTTCCGGGGCGAGCAGGAATGTGCGGCGGCTGCGTACGCGTGGCCCGGCATGGTCCGACATGCGCTGTCCATAGAGCCCACGGTGGTGCAGGAAGTGCAGTCGCTCCTGGCGGCCGGCCGTACGCTCACGGCAGAGGACGCAGTGTTGCTCATGAAGCAGACCTACCGCCATTTTGTGACCGACTGCCAGGCGCAGTACCGCGAGCTGTTTGAACACCTGCTTGCCGGCCCGGGCCCACTGGTATTCCACTGCACCGCCGGCAAGGACCGGACCGGGCTGGCTGCGGCGCTGATCCTGCGCGCGCTGGGCGTGCCCATGGCACAGGTCATGGAGGATTACCTGTTGACCAACCGCCTGTACAAGGAGCCGGCGAGCGTGACTGGCGTGCTGTCACCGGACGTTGTCGCGATCCTGTGGCGGGTTCAGCCCGGTTTTCTGCGGGCGGCGCTGCAGGTGCTGGAGCAGGACTTCGGCGGCATGGCGGCGTACCTGGAACAGGCGCTGGGCATTGCCGGGCCGGAGCGGCAGCGGCTGGCCGAGCTGTACCTGGAGCCCGCGCGCTGAGCGACGAGTCGACCGGGCTCTTGGATCACGGTTGCTCAGCCACCTGCTGCGCGCCGGTAGACCAGCAGCGTTTCCTGCGCTCGCGTCGGGCGCGGCACTTCCGCCACCAGCTGCCATGTCGGCGCCAGGTCCGCCTCACGCAGGCTGGCGCGTGCGGCCGGCGTGATCAGCAGCCACGGGCACCCGGCTGCCTTCAGGCCTGCGGCCGGTTGCGTGCGCCAGCCGCCATGGAACTGCACCGCGGCAAGCTGTGCCGTGGTCAGCCCGCCTACCTGTACGCAGCGTGCATCGCCGACGATGTCGCGGATGGCAAGGATCTGCGGCGCCAGGCTGCGGCCGTAGTTGAGACCGGGCAGCCACAGCGTGGTGAGCAGCACCCAGCACAGCGTGGTTCCGGCTGCCGGCAGCACCAGGCTCTTCCACAGCGCCGGCCGGTGGCGTGCCGTGCGCCACCGCGCCAGCGCGATCCAGGCCGCGGTGCCCAGGACGGCAAGCAGGAACGCGGACAGGTGGAAAGACAGCTCGAACCCCGGTGCCAGCCGGGCCACGTTGGACGCGGGCTTGGCCGGGACGCCGGTTTGCAGCGAGATCCAGACCACCCAGATGATGATGGCCCAGGCGCTGAAGAACAACACCGTGAACCAGTCTATGAGCGCCGCTGCGCTGCGCTTGAACGTGGGCAGCGCAAACGCAGCCAGCGTCGCCAGCGCCGGCAGCGCGAGGAACAGCGTCCGGCCATGGTCCAGCGTGAAGACGGTAGCCAGGAGCGGCGCTCCGGCGATGAGCAGCGGCAGGCCCAGGTGGCGGTTGCGTGCGGGATGGCGCATCTGGTGGCGCCAGCGCCACAGCGCCCACAGCACGAACGGCCAGGCGGGCCAGGTGAACCAGATGAGCAGCTTGCCCAGCGAGTTCCAGCTGTCGGTGCCAAAACGCCAGCGCGGCGCGCGCCATTCATCACCGGCAGCCAGCAGCAGCAGCGCGCAGGCGGCTGCGACCAGGCACAGGATCCAGCGTGCACGCCGGCGCATTGCGGCTGGCAGGTGGCGCGTGGCCGGCGCAAAAAGCGCAACGGCGACCACGAGCGCGTACACCAGCGCCAGCATGGGCGCACCCGACAGGCTCAGGCCCAGGAGCCCGCAGGGCAGGGCAATGCCCGACTGCGCGGTCCGGGCCGGCAGCACCGCCAGGCCATAGAATGCCAGCGTGCTGAAAAACAGTTGCGCCAGCGCCGGCGTTGTCTCGTGCGAGAACTGCGCCAGCCCCAGCGTGGCCACCAGCGCCAGCACGCCGCCGTCTGCCAGCGTCCGCGCGTAGTCCCTGGCCGACGCTTCGCCGCCAAAGGCAAAGCTCACCGGTGCGGCCGAGACATGGCGGGCCAGGTGGTAGGTGGCGTACCAGGTGGCAGCCAGGATGCCGACAAGCATGAGCATGAACGGCAGCCGCGCAGCAAGCCCTGGTGACAGGCCGGGTGGCGCCAGCTGCAGCGCCCAGGCACCCAGCCAGTAGGGCAGCAGGGCGCCGGCGTCGCCAGCGTGCCCCATCAGCGCCGGATGCAGCCAGTCGTCCAGGCTGCGGCTCTGCGAGAGTGCCCGCATGATGCCGAACGACGCCAGGTCGACGTCCCTCCATGGATCGCGGCCGACGAAACCGGGGATGGTGTACGCCAGGCACAGGAACCACAATGCCCAGCGCGGGAGGCGCCGCACGGCCTCCTGCGAGACGAGGGCAGGACTGGGGTCGTCGCTGCGGCTCATGGAGCGGTTGTTGTCAACGTCAGCGGGACGCGAGGCATGGCAGCTGGTGCAGGTTCGGGATGGCGTGGCCGGGCTGGCGGTTGCCGAGCGCCTGCCCGCGCCGGTGCTTGCGGCCAGCTGCGGGCGCGGCACCGCCGGTTTTCAGGCACAAAAAAACAAGGCAGCACGCGTTGTCGTACTGCCTTGCCTGTTTGCTGCTGGCTGCACCTGCAGGCTTGCGCCCGCGGTGCCTGCTCAGCGGACGACCTTGCCGTAGCGGTTGCGGAACCGCTCGACGCGTCCACCCATGCTGTCCACCGACTTTTGCGTGCCGGTGTAGAACGGATGCGACTCGCTGGACGTGTCGAGCTTGTACAGCGGCAACTCGCGACCGTCTTCCATCTTGATGGTCTCGCGCGTGTGCGCGCACGAGCGCGTCACGAACTTGAAGCCGTTGGAGACGTCCATGAAACAGATTTCACGGTAGTCGGGGTGTATGCCCTTGCGCATGATGAATCCTTTTTTGCCTGGTTCAGGAGCCGCGCCCGTACCTGTAGCCTGGTCCCGGGCGTACTTTCTGCAAAGCTCATTATTGTAGGCGAAACGATGTGATCTGGCGCTGGCTGCGGGCACGCGTCCGGGTTGGCGCCGGTTGGCCTCAGCCGCCGCGGCGCATGGCGTCAAAGAACTGGCTGTTGTTCTTGGTGGCCTTCATGCTCTTGACGATCATCTCCATCGCCTCGATCTCGTCCATGCTGTACATGAACTGGCGCAGGATGCGGGTTTTTTGCAGGATGTCCGGGGCCAGCAGCAGCTCTTCGCGGCGCGTGCTGGAGTGGCTGAGCTGGATGGCCGGGAACACGCGCTTGTTGTAGAGGCGCCGGTCCAGGTGGATCTCGGAGTTGCCGGTGCCCTTGAACTCCTCGAAGATGACTTCATCCATGCGGCTGCCGGTGTCTATGAGCGCGGTGGCGATGATGGTCAGCGAGCCGCCTTCCTCGATGTTGCGCGCGGCGCCCAGGAAGCGCTTGGGTCGATGCAGCGCGTTGGCGTCCACGCCGCCGGAGAGCACCTTGCCGCTGGAGGGCACCACCATGTTGTACGCGCGCGCCAGCCGCGTGATCGAGTCCAGCAGGATGACCACGTCCTGGCCCTGCTCGACCAGCCGCTTGGCGCGCTCGATCACCATCTCGGCCACGTGCACGTGGCGCGTGGCCGGCTCGTCGAAGGTGGATGCGACGACCTCGCCCTTGACCGAGCGCTCCATGTCCGTGACTTCTTCCGGGCGCTCGTCTATGAGCAGCACCATCATGTGGATGTCGGGGTGGTTGGCGGCAATGGCGTGCGCAATGGTCTGCATCATCACGGTCTTGCCGCTCTTGGGCGGCGCGACGATGAGCGAGCGCTGGCCCTTGCCTATGGGCGCAATGATGTCGATGATGCGGCCGGTGATGTTTTCCTCGCCCTTGGCGTCCTCGCGCTCCAGCCGCATATGCTCGTTGGGGAACAGCGGCGTGAGGTTCTCGAACATCATCTTGTGCTTGTTCTGCTCCGGTGCGTCGCCGTTGACCTTGTCCAGCCGGTTCAGCGCAAAATAGCGCTCGCCGCCCTTGGGTATGCGGACTTCGCCCTCGACCAGGTCGCCGGTGCGCAGGTTGAAGCGGCGCACCTGGCTGGGGCTGATGTAGATGTCGTCGGTGGAAGCGGTGTAGCTGGTCTCGGGGTTGCGCAGGAAGCCAAAGCCGTCGGGCAGGATTTCAAGCACGCCGTCGGCAAAGACCTGCTCGCCTTCCTTGGCCCGCTTCTTAATGATGGCAAACATCAGCCCCTGCTTGCGCATGCGGTTGGCGTTTTCTATTTCAAGCTCTTCGGCTTGCTTCATCAAGTCGGCGATGCGCAGGACTTTGAGTTCTTTGAGATGCATGGTGTTCGGCTGCGTGGACGTACTGCGAACGCTCGGAGCACAGGCCAGCAAATGCCTGGAGAAAAAGAGAGTGGGAGGGGTCGGGGGCAGGGAACTGCCACCGGGTCACGCCGGTTCCGAAGGGCCGGGCGCTGCGCAGGCGCATGGCGCGCCTGCTGTTGGCTGGATTATGACAGGAAAACCGGCGCAGGCTGCAGCGCAGCCAAAAATAGTGGGTCCGGCTCCGCTGCGGGCACGCGCGTCAGGCCAGGTACCGGCCTGCAGTCCGGCGGCATTCAGGCCAGTTGCTGGTCCAGGAATTGCGACAACTGGGCCTTGGTGAGCGCGCCGATCTTGGTCGCCGCGGGTTCGCCGTTCTTGAATACCATCAGGGTCGGAATGCTGCGCACGCCGTACTTGAGCGAGAGCTCGCGGTTCTCGTCCACGTTGATCTTGGCAAACTGCAGCTTGCCGTCGTACGTGGTCGCCAGTTCCTCCAGCGTCGGCGCGATGGCCTTGCAGGGTCCGCACCAGTCGGCCCAGAAGTCCACCAGAACCGGCTGCTCGGACTTGAGAACGTCATTTTCAAACGAGCCGACGCTGACGTGCTTGATGAGTGGATTGGCCATGGGATTCGTTTTGCTCCTGTCAACAATTCCAAAACGGTAAAGTCGGACTCATTGTGACAGAAATGCAGAGATACCGTTTGGGCCCGACTTCAAGGCCGTGCCCGTGAACACGCCGGGCGCGGCAATGGCTCCGCGCACGGCCGATACGGCCATCTTGCCGGAATGGTCGGAGTTGCTCGCGCGCGCGGACCACGCCATGCGCGAGCAGGCGGCGCACCCGGCACGCACCGTGGTGCTGCTGCCGTACCTGCAGCTGGTGCCGTTGGCACGGGGTTATTGGGCGCAACAATTCCCACAGGGCTTTGCGCCGCACTTCGAGACCACGCGCACCTGGGCCGAACGGGTCGGCAGCTTTGTCGCCGGCCCCACCGACCTGAGCTTCAACCACGGGCGCGACCTGCTCGTGGCGCGCGGCCTGCTCGAGGGCGCCGGGCTGGCGGAGCACGCGGCAGTGCTTGCCGGGCCTTTGATGCAGCAGGCACTCAGCCTGGCCACGGTGGCTGCGGCCATGCCGCCGCCCTTGCGCCCGGACTGGGCCGAGCACGCTCGGGCCGTGCTGCCTTCGCTGGCCGACGACGCGCTGGCGCTGGAAGCGGCGCTGGCGCGCATTGTCATTGCCTGGGCTGCGGGGTCTGACTACCTCACGGACGTGCTTTTCGACAGGGGCACGGTCCAGGCACTGGATGCGCTGGTCATCGTTGCCGGCCTGCAGGCAGATCCGCTGACGGAAATTCTGGGCCAGCACCACCTTGAGAAGGCCGTGCGCCTGCAGCTGGACGGCGGCGGTGCGCGTGGCCGGGTCCTGCTGCATGAATGCACCGACAGCGAGGACGAGGCCGAGCGTGCCACGGCCTGCGTGCTGCAGCACCTGCGGGCCGGGCGCGCGCCGGTGGGGCTGGTGGCCACCGACCGGGCGCTGACGCGGCGCGTCGGTGCGCTGCTGTCTGCCCGTGGCGTGCGCAGCGGCCAGGTGCTCAGCGACGAGACCGGCTGGAAGCTCTCGACCACGCAGTCGGCGGCCCTGGTGCTGGGCGCGTTGCGTGCCTGCATGGCCACCGCGAGCACCGATGACGTGCTGGCCTGGCTCCAGCTGGCGCCGGCCTTTGCCGAACAGGAGCGGCGCGCGCTCGAGCGCCTGCTGCGCCGCAAGGTGGTGCGCAACTGGCTGCAGGCCGAATCCGTGGCGGCCGACCAACCGCTGGTCGGGCGCGTTACCGCACTGCGTGCCGGCATGCAGCGTGCACGCCCGTTGCAAGATTGGCTGGTGGCCACGCAGTCCCTGCTGCAGGCGGCGGGGCAGTGGCCTGCCTTGATCAAAGACGCGGCGGGGCAGAAGATCATGGCGACGCTGGGCATGGCCGAGGACAATCCGGCGCTGTGGCAGGATGTTCCCGTGGCAGAGCGGCGCATGGCGCTGCATGAATTCATGGCCTGGTGTGAGGCCGCGCTGGAGGCTGCCCGCTTTGAACCGCCGCGGGCGGGCAACCCGCGCGTGGTCGTGCTGCCGCTGGCGCAACTGCTGGGCCGGCCGCTGGCGGCGGTGGTGCTGTCCGGCGCGGACGAGCAGAACCTGCCGGCGGCGCCCGAACCCCCCGGCCCGTGGACGGTGCCGCAGCGCGAGCACCTGCACCTGCCCACGCGCGCCGATTTGCAGCGCGAGCAGGAGGCCGCTTGGGCGCTGGCCCTGCGGGCGCCGGTACTGGACGTGCTGTGGCGCAGCGACGATGGCCGCGGCAACCGGCTGCTGCCGTCTCCGCTGGTGCAGGTGCTGCAGTTGCAGGAGGATTTGCCCGCGCGGCCATCCACGCCCGACCCACGCCGCTTGCGCAGCGTCCGGGCGGCACCCGTTGCCTGCCCTGCACCTGGCGGCGCCGGCTTGCCCGCGCAGCCTTTGTCGGCCAGCGGCTACCACATGCTGCGCCAATGCCCATACCGGTTTTTTGCCCTGCGCCTGCTCGGGCTGCAGGAAGACAGCGAGCTGGACGTGGACCTGCAAAAGCGCGACTGGGGCAACTGGGTGCACCTGGTGCTGCGCTATTTCCACGAAGCGCTGAAGGAGCAGCCGCAAGCCGGCCGGCGCGCGTTGATCGATGAGGCCGCGCAGCGCGCGACGCAGCAACTGGGGCTGGACAGCGGTGAATTCCTGCCGTACTCCGCCGCGTGGCCCGCGTTGCGCGACGCGTACCTGCCCTGGTTGCAAGAGCACGAGAACGCGGGCGCCGTATTCGTTGACGCAGAGGCCGATTTCAGCGTCGAGCGAGGCGGCCTCAGGCTGCGCGGGCGCCTGGACCGTGTGGACCGGGCGGCTGACGGCACGCCGCTGCTGATCGACTACAAGACCGAATCCGCGCAGAAAACCAGAGACCGCATCAAGGCCGGCGCCGAAGACACGCAGCTGCCGTTCTACCTGCTGCTGGCCGGCGGGGAAGGGGCCAACGCGGGCTACCTCAACCTGGCCGAGCGCGAAACGCCCAGGCTGTACCCGCTGGCGCATCCCGCCGAGCTTGCCGCCCTGCTGCAGCGCGGCATGCAGGACGACTTGCAGCGGGTGCAAGCCGGGGCGCCACTGCCTGCGCTGGGACAGGGCAGCGTGTGCGACTGGTGCGAAGTGCGCGGCCTGTGCCGCAAGGACTTCTGGTCATGAGCGCGCCTGCAGCCTACGAGCACAACGGCCAGCCCTGCCCGCGCGAGCAGTTCTACGCGATTGCCTGCGACCCGCGCCGCAACGTCGCGGTCGAGGCCTGCGCCGGCTCCGGCAAGACCTGGATGCTGGTCTCGCGCATGCTGCGTGCGCTGTTGGGCGGGGCCCAGCCGCAGGATATCCTGGCCATCACGTTCACGCGGAAGGCCGCGGGCGAGATGCGCCAGCGCCTGCACGAGTGGCTGGCCGATTTTGCCCGCGCCCGGGACGGTGAATCGGCCGATGCCTGGCAGGCGCGCCTTGGTGGCGAACTCATCCAGCGCGGCGTCCCGCCGGCGCAGGCGCAAGCGCAGGCCAGCGCGCTCAAGAACCTCTACCGGCAGGTGCTTGAAAATGGCCAGCCGCTGCAGATCCGCACCTTCCACAGCTGGTTTGCCGCACTGCTGGGTGCCGCGCCGCTGAAGATGCTGCAGGAGCTGGGGCTGCCACCCCAGCACGAGCTGCTGGAAGACGACAGCGACGCCGTGCGCCAGGTCTGGCGTCCGTTCCTGCAGCAGGTGGCCGCCGATGCCGCGCTGCAGGCAGGCTACCTGGCACTGGTGGCCAGCCGCGGCCGGACGCAAACGCACAAGGCGCTGGAAGATGCGCTGGCGCGCCGGGTTGAATTTGCCCTGGCCGACGCGGCCGGGCACGTGCAAGACGCCATCCAGCGCTTTGGTGCGCTCTACCCGGCGCTGGATGGCTGGGACACGCCAGCAGATGCGCTGCGCGACGAGGCAGCGCAGCGCCGCTGGCTGGCACGGGCGCAGGCGCTTGCCCAGGAAAAGAACAAGACGCCGCAAAAGGCGGCCGACGCGGTTGTGCGCGCCTTTGCGTGCGAGGACATGAGTGAGCGCCTGCAGACATTGCGCGATGCTTTCTTTGTCAAGGCCGAAGACAGGCTGGGCAAGAACTTGCAGCAGTTCGACGCGGCGCAGGCCGCGGAGGCCGAGTTGGTGCAGCTGCTGGCGGCGACCCGGCAACACGAAGCCTGGCTCTACCACCAGCGCATGACACGCCTCGTGCGCGTGCTCATAGACTGCTTTTCCCGCCTCAAGCGCGAGCGTGGCTGGGTCGACATGCCCGACATCGAGCGGCTGGCGCTGGCGCTGCTGTCCGACCATGCGCTGGCCGCCTGGGTGCAGCAGCGGCTGGACCAGCGCGTGCGCCACCTGCTGGTCGATGAATTCCAGGACACCAACCCCCTGCAGTGGCATGCCCTGCATGCCTGGCTCTCGGGCTATGCCGGCGCGGGCGGCGGGCAGGGCGCGCCCAGCGTATTCATCGTTGGTGATCGCAAGCAGAGCATCTACCGCTTTCGCCGCGCCGACCCGGCGGTCTTTGCTGCAGCGCAGGATTTCATCGTCGACGCGCTGGACGGTGAGCACCTGGCCTGCGACCACACGCGGCGCAACGCACCGCAGGTGCTGGCGCTGGTCAACCAGGCCATGCAGCAGGCGCAGCAGGCCGGGCAGTTCAGCGGCTTTCGTGAGCACACCACCGGGTCTGAAGCGGATGGCTCCGTGGGCGCGTTGCCGTTGGTCCCGCGCTCTGAGAAAAATCAAGAGGCGGACGATGCCCTGCACTGGCGCGACAGCCTCAACGTTCCGCAAACCGTCGAGGAGGAGACGCTGCGCACGCTGGAATGCCGCCAGGCGGCCGCGTGGATCGCAGGCCGCATCGCGGGCGGCACGCCCGCTGGCTGCATCCTGGTGCTGGCGCGCAAAAGCGCTCCCTTGGCCGTCTTGCGGGACGAGTTGCGCGCATTGCACATCCCATGCGCGCTGGCCGACAGGCAGGCGCTGGCCGACCAGCCCGCGGTGCAGGATGTGCTGGCGCTGGTCGATGTGCTGCTCTCGCCCGACAACAACCTGGCGCTGGCCCGCGCGCTCAAGTCACCCCTGTTCGGGCTGCACGACAGCGACCTGGTGCGGCTGGCGCAGGCGGCGCGGGCGCTTCCCCGTGGGGACACATCATCCTGGCTGGACCTGCTGCCGGCCACCGAACTGGCCACCGCAGACCACCGCGCCCTCCACGAGGACCTCGTGCAATGCCGCCAGTGGCTGCTGTCGCTCCCCCCGCATGATGCCCTGCAGGCCATCTACGCCCGACGCGACGTGCTCGCCTGCTTTGCCGCCGCCGCGCCGGCGCACGAGCGGCCCCAGGTGCTCGCCAGCCTGCGCGCGCTGCTGGCTGCGGCGCTGGGCCTGCACGGCGGCCGCTTTCTCACCGCCTACGCCTGGCTGCGCGCCATGCGCCGGCAGGGTTGGCCCGCGCCCGGTCCCGGCAGCGACGCGGCCGTGCAGTTGCTCACCGTGCACGGTGCCAAGGGGCTGGAGGCCGACGTGGTGCTGCTGCTCGACGCGGCTGCCGACGTGGCCCGCAGCCGCGGTGACCCGGTCGTCCTCATGGACTGGCCCGGGGCCCGGCGGGCGCCGCAGCGCCTGGCGTTCCTGGCCAACGGCAACCGGCCGCCACCCAGCCTGGCCGAGCTGGCACAGCACGAAGCCGCGGCCCAAACGCGCGAGGAGCTCAATGCCCTGTACGTGGCCATGACGCGCGCACGCCGGCAACTCGTGCTCTCCGGCGTGCAGCCCCATCGCGAGCCCAGGGACAGCTGGTGGCAGCGCCTGCAACCGCTGGTGCCGGAATTGCCGCAACCCGCGGAAGTGACCCCAGCCCATGCGGCAGCGGGAGACAGTTTTGACCTGCCCGAACTTCCCGCCGCGCCGGAGTTTCCAGACTTGCCACAAGCCCCGGATGCGCTGGTGCCCGAAGTGCCGGACGAGTCCGCCCGCGTGGGGCAGGCGATGCACTGGCTGCTGGAGCACGCCACCGAGACCGAATCGGGATGGCGCGCCGTACGCGAGCAGCAGCTCGGCCACCGCTTTGCATTGGACGACACCAGCGCAAAACGCGCCATCACCATGGCGCGCACCATCCTGCAGGGCGAGGGCGCCTGGGCCTGGTCCGCCGATGAGGTGCTGGAGGCCTTCAACGAGGTGGAAATCATCCACGATGGCGAGCTCCTGCGCATGGACCGCCTCGTGCATCGTCGCGCTGGCGCGCACGGACCCGAAGCCTGGTGGGTGCTGGACTACAAGAGCGCGGCGCATCCGGAGCGGAGCGTCGACCTGCAGCAGCAACTGCAGCGCTACCGTGCTGCGGTGCAGGCCCTGCATCCGGGGCAGGCGGTGCGGGTGGCGTTCTTGAGCGGGGAGGGGAGGATGGTGGGATGATGTCCTGCGCCACGCAAAACGCTCAATCTCTCTTCGCACCCCCGCCGCCCGCGATCTGGCCCAAAAACAATCGCTGCGCCTCATCAATCCCTCTATCGGCCAGAGGGCTGGTCTCCACAGAAGACCGTTGGCCGTCCAGCGAGTAAGCCGTCCAGCGTTCGACGCTCAACCTCCCATCATCGCGGCACAGCCGCAATCATCGATGCGTCAGCGAGGTCATCCGTCATACGCCACGCAAAACGCTCAACGCAATCCGCTCAACCTCTCCTGGCGCCCTCGCCGCGATTTCCCGCCGGATGACCGATGATCCCGGCCCTTGCGGGCCTTTGATGAAAGCCGCCTGCGGCGGCTCATGATGAATCATGGCGGCGCAGCCGCAGTCATTGCCGCCGCGCAGCGGCGCGGTCATCGAAGCGCCAGCGAGGTCATCTGTCATCTGACGTCCATCATCCGCCACGCTCTACGCTCAACGCAATACGCTCAACCTCATCGAAGCGTCAGCGAGGTCCTCCGTCATGCGCCTGATCTGGCTGAGGAAAAAGAAAGCGTGAAGGTGCCTGCGCACCTTTGGACAGCACGAACAGAAGCAGCCTCTGGCTACGGAGCAGGGAGGACGCCCCTTTGTGCAGCGCAACGATCGCCACGTTGCTGGTGTCCCAGCCTGCGATTTTTGGTTGGATGCTTTACAATACTTCCGCATCGCGTTAGTATTGACGCGTGGCCCTCCAATCCTTCCGCTGTCGTGAAACCGAGGCCCTCTTCAGGTTGCAGCGCACACGGCGCTGGCGAGGGATTGAAGCAGTGGCGCTGCGCAAGCTGCGCCTGATGCATGCCGCAGTGGATTTGCAGGATTTGCGCATGCCACCTGGCAACCGCCTGGAGGCTTTGCATGGCGACCGCGCGGGACAATACAGCATTCGCGTGAATGCGCAGTGGCGCGTGTGCTTTGTGTGGACCCCGCAGGGGCCTGCGGAAGTCGAGATCGTGGATTACCACCATTGAACCTAGATTCCGCAGTTGACCGCTTGTTTTCTTTGGCATCTACTTGTTATTGTTTGAGTTTTGCGTTTTTCAATATTCGCCAATCCGGTGAAGACGCTATGCGCCTGATCGCACAGCGCTGGCCGCGCCATGCTGCGTTGCTCCGCCTTGCAGACAGTAGTCTGCGGCGTTGTCGCGTCTTGCCTGACACGCCCATCGCAGCACGCTCAGGCGCATCCAACCGCGGAATCTAGGTTGAAAAAAGGACAGGACAATGCGTGACGATGACTTGCAACTGCCCACACCCGGGGAGATCTTGCTGACCGAGTTTTTACAACCGATGGGGCTGAGCCAGTATCGGCTGGCGCAGGCGCTTCGCATACCGCAAACGCGCGTGACGGCGATTGTTCGCCACGGGCGGGCGATCACGGCGGACACGGCACTGCGGCTGGCGCGGTTTTTCGGCACCAGCGAGGGTTTCTGGTTGAATTTGCAGAGTCAATACGATGCGGACATTGCGCGCCGGTCGATAAAGGATGAGCTTGCAAACATCGAGCCCCTGGCTGCGCAGTGAGACAGATGCGCCTCCCGGTCCCGGCGCGCACCGTGGCGGCAACGCGATGCGCAGGCGGCTGTGTGTGACACGCAATCCGGTGTATTTCGGCGGGCTGCAGGGGAGTTTGGTGCAACTATAGAATGAACGCGGGACTTCTTTGCTACAGGAACGGCCATCCATGACAGAACGCATCCTCGGCAGCAAGCGCACGCGCCTCGCGCCTGGCGCCAAATTCGTGTCGCCGCAGGGCACGCGTGCCATTCTGGACGGCATCAAACCCAATGCGCTCAGCCAGGTGCCCGACGTGGGCAAGAAGCCGGCGTGGCTGCGCGTGCGCGTGCCTGCCGGCGCCAGGTATCAGGAAATCATGGACATCGTCAAGAGCCACAGGCTCTCGACGGTATGTGCCGAGTCCAAGTGCCCCAACATTGCCGAGTGCTGGGGTCGGGGCACGGCCACGCTCATGCTGATGGGTTCGGTGTGCACGCGCGCTTGCAGGTTCTGCTCGGTCAACACCGGCAACCCCCAGGGCTGGCTGGACAAGGACGAGCCGGCCAACGTGGCCGAGGCCGTGTACCTGATGGGGCTGAAATACGTGGTGCTGACCTCGGTGGACCGCGACGACCTGCCGGACCTGGGCGCCGGCCACTACGCGGCGTGCATACGCGCCATTCACGGGCGCATGCCCGATACGGCGGTGGAAGCGCTGACGCCGGACTTCCAGGGCCGGCATGAACTGGTGGCCGAGGTTCTGGACGCCGGGCTGGCCACCTACGCGCAGAACCTGGAGACGGTGCGGCGTCTGACGCACCCGGTGCGCGACCCGCGTGCGGGCTACGAGCAGACGCTGGACGTGCTCAGGTTTGCCAAGCGGCACGCGCCGCAGACCATCACCAAGACCAGCCTCATGCTGGGGCTGGGCGAGACCGACGCGGAAATAGAGCAGGCGCTGGACGACATGCGCGCGGCACACGTGGACGTGGTGACGCTGGGCCAGTACATGCGCCCGACCAAGAATCACCTGCCGGTTCGGCGCTTTGTTACGCCCGAGGCGTTCGCACGCTATCGCGAGCTGGCGTTGGACAAGGGCTTCCTGGAAGCTGTTTCGGGACCGCTGGTGCGCTCAAGCTACCGCGCCGAGCGCGTTCTGGAGCACAACAACGTGGGCCTGGGCGACGCTGTTGGCGCCGTGCTGCAGGGCATCCGCGACGCAGCGTCGACAAGCATGCGCTGCTGATCCGCGCCGGGGCATCGTGCACAAGACGGCCGAGCCCTTTGCCGCTCTCGGCGTCGCGGCCATCATCGCCGCTGGGGTGCTGGGAGCCGCCTTGGCGCGACGGCACAGCCAGCAACTGGTCTGGGCCATGTCGTACCTGATCCTTGTCGTCGGGGTGGGCCAGTACGTGCTGGGTGCCGGCCAGGCGCGCCTGCGCCCGCAAACGCCGACGCGAGGCACCGTATGGGGACAATGGTTCTTGCTCAACGCCGGACACGCGGGCGTCATGGTGGGGACGCTGTGCGTGAAATTTGCCCTCGTCGCTGCTGCAACGGTGCCTTATGGGCTGGCCATGCTCTGGTTTGCGTGGTCGGTTCGTGGCGCGCGGAAAAGCGCGCTGCTTGTTGGCTACCACGCACTCGTGCTGCTGCTTCTGCTCAGTTCGCTGGTGGGCTTGCGACTCATGTGGTTCATCAGCGAGCGCGGTGGGTTTTGATTTGCGGTTGTGCAGACCGGCGGGCATGATCCGGCCAGCAATTGAGCTCCGAGGATGGGCCGCGCGCCCTGCGGCCGGGAGCGCAAGCCGTGGGTGCGCTGCCGTTCTGCATGGTGGTCGCGCTCGCGCGGGTTACGCGCTGGGCGTGAAAATCCCCGCCGTCTCGTCCCAGGGGCGGGATCGGGCCAGCAGCGCCTGCAACTGCGCTTCATCGAACGCGCGCAGCATTTGCCCAGCCTCGATCAGGGTATCAGCATCCATCTGCACCTGGTTGACGTTGTTGCCGTCAAATGGGTTGAAGGTAAGCAGGATGTTGCCGTAGGAGGCTTCCAGCAGGGCCGCCTGCCAGCGGCGGCCACTTTCGTCGTTGAAGGTGCGCATGGTTCCCAGTTTAGCGGTTGTGCCGGGCCACGTCTCGCGCGGCGGGCGGAGCGGCGGTCGGGTTGCCGCTCACTGGTCTGCAAAAGCGCGCTCGACGACAAAGTCGCCCGGGCGCGCTGCGCTGCCTTCCTTGAAGCCCCGGTCCAGCAGGACCTGCTTCACCGACTTGAGCATGTACGGACCGCCACAGATCATGGCGCGGTCGGTTTCCGGATCCAGCGGCGGCAGGGCCAGGTCCGCGGCCATGCGGCCGCTGCCGATCAGCGCCGGGATGCGTCCCTGTGTCCGGAACGTCTCGCGGGTCACGGTGGGGTGGTACCTGAGCTGGGCCGCGGCCATGGGACCTATGTATTCTTCCTGCGGCAGCTGCTCGATGATGTATTGGCGGTACGCCAGCTCGCCCACCAGCCGGCAGCCGTGCACCAGCACCACCTCCTCGAAGCTCTCGTAGGTCTCCGGGTCGCGGATGATGGCCATGAACGGCGCAATGCCGGTGCCGGTGGCGAACAGGTACAGGCGCTTGCCCGGCAGCAGGTAGTCGATGAGCAGCGTACCGGTGGGGCGGTGGCCGGCAATGATGGTGTCGCCGGGCTGGATGTGCTGCAGGTGGCTGGTGAGCGGCCCGTCGGGCACCTTGATGCTGAGGAATTCCAGTGTTTCCTGGTGGTTGGGGCTGACGATGGAGTACGCGCGGACCACCCGCTTGCCGTCTATGTTCAGCCCGATGAGCGTGAAGTGGCCGTTGGAGAAGCGCAGGCTGGGACTGCGCGTCGTGGTGAAGCTGAACAGCCGGTCGGTCCAGTGGTGAACGGAGAGAACTTGAACTTCGTCGAAAGCGGCCATGGTTCAGGCAGGTGCGCGCGGGGAGCGTGCCGTATCAGGGAATGGATGGGAGCGTGCGCCGCTCAGCGCGGCGACGCATCCTGGGCGTGGTAGCCGGTCACGCGGGTCACTTCGTCGCGGCTGCCCAGGATGACGCTGACGCGCTCGTGCAGTTGCGCGGGCACGATGTCCAGGATGGGCTGGTTCCCGTTGGTGGCGGCGCCGCCAGCCTGCTCGACGAGCCAGGCCATGGGGCTGGCCTCGTACATGAGGCGCAGCTTGCCCGGGCGCTCCGGTTCGCGCTGGTCCCAGGGGTACATGAAGATGCCGCCGCGGCAGAGGATGCGGTGCACGTCGGCGACCATGCTGGCGATCCAGCGCATGTTGAAGTCCTTGCCACGGGGCCCCTGGCTTCCGGCCAGGCACTCGTCTATGTAGCGGCGCACGGGCGCGGCCCAGTGCCGCGCGTTGCTCATGTTGATGGCAAATTCGGCGGTTTGGCGCGGTATGCGCAGCTGGTCGCGCGTGAGGATGAACGCGCCCTGCGGCCGGTCCAGCGTGAAAACGGATACGCCGTGGCCCAGCGTCAGCACCAGCGTTGTTTGCGGGCCGTAGATGCAGTAGCCGGCAGCCAGCTGCCGGCGACCGGGCTGCAGGAAGTCCTCTTCGGTGGCGCTCACGCTGCTGCGGCCGTCCGGCATTTTCAGCAGGCTGAAGATGGTGCCTATGCTGACGTTGACGTCTATGTTGCTGGATCCGTCCAGCGGGTCAAACAGCAGCAGGTGGTCGCCGCGCGGGTATTGGGCGGGAATGGGGTAGGGCGTCTCCATCTCCTCGCTGGCCATGGCGGCGAGCTGGCCGCCCCAATGGCAGTGTGCGATGAATGTCTCGTTGGCGATGAGGTCCAGCTTCTTCTGCTCTTCGCCCTGGACGTTCTCGCTGCCGGCCGCGCCCAGGACACCGGCCAGCGCGCCTGCGTCCACCTGCGCGGCAATGGCCTGGCAGGCGCCGGCCACCTGCATCAGAAGCTGCTGCAGCGGCAGCGGTGCGCAGCCGTGTTGCCGCTCGATGCGCGCCAGATAATGCGCCAGCGTCACTGCGTGTGTCATGCCCTGGCGTCCCCGTTGTCAGCGCTGCCGGCTGCGGCATCTTCCCTGCTGGCGGCAGCATCCACGGCAGGTGCCAGCATGCGGCCGACCACTTCGCGCACGTCGTCGGACAGGCCCGGCTGCGCGGCCACGCGTTGCAGCGCTTCCTGCGCCAGGCTCCGGTACGGCGCGGCCAGGCGGCCCCAGCTGTCCAGGGCGCGAGCCAGCCTTGCGGCAACCTGCGGGTTGATGGGGTCCAGCGCGGCCACCTGCTCGGCCCAGAACGCGTAGCCTGCGGCATCGCGGCGGTGGAAGCCGCCCGGGTTGCCCTGGCAGTAGCTGAAAAGGAGGCTGCGCGCGCGGTTGGGGTTGCGCAGCGTGAAGTCCGGGTGCGCCATCAGCTTCCTCACGGCGGACAGCGCGCTGCCGTCGCGATCGGGCGCGGCGCCCTGCAGCGTGAACCACTTGTCCAGCGCCAGCGCTTCCGTTTGGTACAGGTCGTGGAAATGTGCCAGTGCCTTGTCGGCCAGCTCGTGGTGGCAGGCCAGCAGCGCGCTCAGTGCGTTGATGCGGTCGGTCATGTTGCCGGCATCCTTGACGCGCTGGTACGCCTTGCCCGGCCAGACGGGGTCGCCGGCGGCGGTGGCGTTGCGGCACAGCATGTGCAGCGCCAGTCCGGCCAGTGCGCGCTTGCCGCCGGAGAGCGGATCAGGGCTGTACGCGCCGGTGTCCTGGCACCGTTGCCAGGCCTGCTCCCAGTTGCTGGCCAGCTCGCGCGCCAGCTGCTGCTGCATGGCCTCGCGCAGGGCATGGATGCGCGGCGGATCGACCTGCTCAAGCTGCTCGGCGATGTAGTTTTCTGACGGCAGCGTGAGCACCAGCGCCTTGAATGCGTCGTCCAGGTCCGGCTGCTGCAACACGCCGCGCAGCGCATCGACGTGCGATGCATCCAGCGGGGCCGGCTCGTCCGGATCGGTGTCCGCGGCAAGGCGCACCAGCGCGGCGCGCAGCGTCAGTTGCTGTCCGGCCTCCCAGCGGTTGAAGGGGTCGCTGTCGCATGCCAGCAGGTGCAGGAGCTGCTCGCGGCTGTAGTCAAGGCGCAGCTTGACCGGAGCCGAGAACCCGCGCAGCAGCGACGGCACGGGCTCGGCGGCCACCCCGGTGAAGCGCAGCGTCAGCTCGGGCTCGCTCAGGACGACGACGTCGCCGTCCAGCGCGCTGCCGTCCTCCGCCTGCAGCGGCAGGTCCCGGCCGCCGGCGCCAACCAGCCCCAGCCGCACGGGGATGACAAAGGGTTGCTTGTTCGGCTGACCCGGCGTGGGCGGGCAGCTTTGCGCCAGCTTGAGCGTGTACGCTTGCGCGCCTGCGTCGTAGCTGCCCTCGGCCGTGACCACCGGCGTCCCGGACTGGCTGTACCAGCGCTTGTACTGCTCCAGCTTTTTCGCCAGCAGGCTGTCCGGGTTGGCGTCGGCCATGGCCTGCGCAAAGTCGTCGCAGGTGACTGCCTGGCCGTCGTGACGCTCAAAATACAGGTCCAGCCCCTTGCGGAAGCCGTCGCGGCCGAGCAGGGTGTGGATCATGCGCACCACCTCGGCGCCTTTTTCATAGATGGTGGTGGTGTAGAAGTTGGTGACTTCCAGGTATTCGTCCGGGCGCACCGGATGCGCCATGGGGCCGGCGTCTTCGGCAAACTGGACGGTGCGCAGCACGTTGACGTCGCGGATGCGGCGCACGGCGCGCGCGCTGGCGCTGCCGGCCATGTCCATGGAGAATTCCTGGTCGCGAAAGACCGTCAGGCCTTCTTTCAGCGACAGCTGGAACCAGTCGCGGCAGGTAATGCGGTTGCCGGTCCAGTTGTGGAAGTACTCGTGGCCGATGACCCCTTCTATGTTCTCGTAGTCGGTATCGGTGGCGGTGGACGGCTTGGCCAGCACGTACTTGGTGTTGAAGATGTTCAGGCCCTTGTTTTCCATGGCGCCAAAGTTGAAGTCGCTGGTGGCGACCACGGCAAAGCGCTGAAGGTCCAGGTGCCGGCCAAAGCGCGCCTCGTCCCAGGCAACGGCGTGCATGAGCGCGTTCATGGCGTGCCCGGTCTGGTCCAGGTCGCCCGGGCGCACATACATCTGCAGCAGGTGCGGCTTGCCGTCGCGGCTGGTGATGCGCTGCTCGCGCGCCACCAGGCGGCCGGCGACCACGGCAAAGAGGTAGCTGGGTTTCTTGAACGGGTCGTGCCACCTGGCGTAGTGGCGGCCGCCGTCCAGGTCGCCTTCGTCGACGAGGTTGCCGTTGGACAGCAGCACCGGCCAGCGCTGCTTGTCGGCGCGCAATGTCACGGTGTACGTGGCCATGACGTCGGGCCGGTCCAGGAAGTAGGTGATGCGGCGAAAGCCCTCGGACTCGCATTGGGTGAAGAAGTCGCCGCCGCTCATGAACAGGCCCATGAGCCTGGTGTTTTTCTCCGGTGCGCAGGTGTTGAACACTTCCAGCTCGAAGGGCTCGTTGCCCTCGGGCGTGCCGTCTATGACCAGCGTGTCGCCGTCCATGCGGAACGAGCAGCCCTGGCCATTGAGTTGCACGCGCGACAGATTCAGCTCGTCGCCGTCAAGGCGCAGCGGCTGCGGCGGCACGTCCGGGTTGCGGCGCACGCGCATGGTGTTGAGCACGCGCGTGGTGCCCGGCGCCAGGTCCATGGTGAGGTCAACGGTGTCTATCCAGTAGGCCGGCGGCGTGTAGTCGACGCGGCGCGTCACGCTTGTTCTTCCTTCTCGCATTGCAAATCCTTGTTGCCTGCGCGCGCTGGTACGGCGGCGCCGGCCTGTTCTTCAGATAGATCGTCAGACGCCCTGTTTCAAGCTGGCTTCTATGAACGGATCCAGGTCGCCGTCCAGGACCTTTTGCGTGTTGCTGATTTCAACACCGGTGCGCAAGTCCTTGATGCGGCTGCTGTCGAGCACGTAGCTGCGGATCTGGTGGCCCCAGCCCACGTCGTCCTTGCTGTCCTCCAGCTTCTGCTGCTCGGCCATGCGGTTTTTCAGTTCCAGGTCGTACAGGCGCGAGCGCAGGTGGCGCCAGGCCACGTCGCGGTTGGCGTGCTGGCTGCGGCTGTCCTGGCACTGCACGACAATGCCGGTGGGGATGTGCGTCAGGCGCACGGCCGAGCTGGTCTTGTTGACGTGCTGGCCGCCGGCGCCGCTGGCGCGGTAGGTGTCGGTGCGCACGTCGGCCGGGTTGATGTCTATTTCTATGGAGTCGTCGACCTCGGGATAGACAAAGACGCTGGCAAAGCTGGTGTGGCGGCCGCCGCTGGAGTCAAACGGCGACTTGCGCACCAGGCGGTGCACGCCGGTTTCCGTGCGCAGCAGCCCGTAGGCGTATTCGCCCTGGACGTGGACGGTGGCGCTCTTGATGCCGGCCTGCTCGCCGGCCTGCTCGTCCTGGATGTCGGTCTTGAAGCCCTTGTTCTCGGCGTACTTGAGGTACTGGCGCAGCAGCATGCCCGCCCAGTCGCAGGCTTCGGTGCCGCCGGCGCCCGCCTGGATGTCCATGAAGCAGTTGAGCGGATCGGCTTCGTGGCTGAACATGCGCCGGAATTCCAGCGCCTCGACGGTTTGCAGCGCGCGGTCGGCGTCGGCCTTGATGGCAAGCAGCGTTTCGTCGTCGTCCTCGGCCAGGCTCAGCTCGAACAGATCGGCGCCATCCGCCAGGTCGCGCGCGAGCTGGTCCAGGACGCCCACCACGTCGTCAAGCTGCTTTTTTTCCCGGGCCAGCTGCTGCGCCTTGTCCGGGTCATTCCAGACCGCCGGGTCCGCCAGCGCCGCGTTGACGGTGCGCAGCCGCTCGGCCTTGGCATCGTAGTCAAAGATACCCCCTGAGCGCGGTCACGCGCGCGCGAAGGTCTGCTATCTCGCTGCTGATTTGATTGCTGGTTTCAGAATCCATGTTGATCTCGCTGGGGTTGTCTTTTGCTGGATGACTTGTGTCGCACCGACTCCTGGGATGCCGACCCAAGACGCGCCTGGTCGTGGCCGTGCCGGGCATGCTGCCGACGCGGGCGCAATCCGCCACCCGCCACCCGCATGGCGCCGGGCCCTGCAGGCCACCGTGCTGGCTGCCTGCGCGGCCCCATCCATGTAAGGGCCTTGCCGGTTTTTGCAATCTGCTCCGGCGCAGGCGCGGCAGATCACGTGCACATACGAAACCCTTTATTCTCGCATGTTCGCCACGGCCACGAGGGACCGGGCGCGGCGGCTGCGGAAGCGGGAAGCCTGCCCGGGCGCGGCGCGTGGGAGCGGCGCGCCTGGCAATGGTACGATCACTCCGCAGGATCTGGACGTGGTGCAGGCGGCGCGCGGGCGCAGGCATTACGGCGCCTGATTGGAAACGATGCTCAGCAACACCACGTGCATGACAGAAGACCTCGGCCCTTCGCGCCTTGGATGAAAGCCGCCTGCGGCGGCTCATGGTGAATCATGGCGGCGCAGCCGCAGTCATTGAAGCCGCGTAGCGGCGCGGTCATCAAAGCTCAAGCGAGGTCATCTGTTATCCGGTGCGCTGACGATGCTTGCTGATCAGCTCGTGGCATGGAGGTGGCTGTTTTTTGCAAGCTGCCGTATGGGACGGAATTTCTCGTGATCATCAACAGCTTGCTCGACACCGATTTGTACAAGTTCACCATGATGCAGGTGGTGCTGCATCAGTTCCCCGGTGCGCAGGTCGAATACAAGTTCAGGTGCCGCACCCCGGGCGTGCAGCTGTCACCGTACATTGGCGAGATCGAGCGCGAGGTGGACCACCTGTGCAGCCTCAAGTTCAGCGAGGCCGAGCTGGATTACATGCGCAGCCTGCGTTTCATCACCAGCGACTTCGTCGACTTTCTGGAGCTGTTTCACCTCAACCGCAAGCGCGTGAGCATCACGCCCTTGCCCAACGGCGAAATCGACATCCGGGTGCGCGGCCCCTGGCTGCACACCATCCTGTTCGAGGTGCCGCTGCTGGCCATCATCAGCGAAGTGTATTTCCGCAATACGCAGCCGGAAATGGACTTTTCTGACGGCGAGCGCCGCCTGCAGGAGAAGATCGCGCTGCTCAAGTCCCGTGACAGTACCGAGCTGAAGATTTCGGACTTCGGCACGCGCCGGCGCTTTTCGCGGCGCTGGCACCGGCAGGTGGTCGAGACGCTGAAGCGGGAACTGGGTGCCGGCGAGGACGGGATGCTTGCGGGAACCAGCAACGTGCTGCTGGCCAAGGACCTGCGGTTGCGGCCCATAGGCACCATGGCGCATGAATACCTCCAGGCCTGCCAGGCGGTGGGGCCGCGCCTGCGCGACAGCCAGGTCTATGCCTTTGAAAAATGGGCGCACGAGTACCGCGGCGACCTGGGGATCGCGCTCTCGGATGTCTACGGCATGAACGCATTCCTGCGCGACTTTGACATGTATTTCTGCAAGCTCTTTGACGGCGTGCGGCACGACAGCGGCGACCCCTTTGTCTGGGGCGAGCGCATGATCCGCCACTTTGCCGACAACCGCTGCGATCCGGCAACCAAGCTGCTGGTCTTCTCTGACGGACTGACGATCCCGCGCTGCCTGGAGCTGTTCGACCGGTTCCACAGCCGCATCAAGGTGGCCTTTGGCGTGGGCACCAACCTGACCAACGACCTGGGGCTTCAAGCGCTGCAGATCGTCATCAAGATGGTTGAATGCAATGGGCAACCCGTGGCCAAGATCTCGGATTCGCCGGGCAAGACCATGGTGGAGGACGAAGGCTACCTGGCGTACCTGCGCAAGGTGTTTGACATACCCGAGCCGTCCGAGATTCCCGCGCGCGTGGTGGCGCCGGGACAAAAGATCGGCTGAAGCGGGCGTTGAGCGTGGCGCATGACGCATGACGGATGACCTCGCTGCGCTTCGATGACTGGCCGCTGGCGCGGCCCATGATGAATCATCGCGGCGCAGCCGCAGTCATTGATGCTGCGCAGCAGCGAAATCATTCGTCATCCGTCATCCGTCATCGGCGCCAGCTGCGTGGCGCGTGCCAGCTCGATGAACGCGTGCAGGTACGGGATGCCGAGGTCTGTCTCGCGCACGCCCAGGTGGATCTGCTTGGCGATGCCGCCGCGCCCCAGGCGCAGCACCACCAGCTCCAGTTGGCCAGCATATTCACGCACCAGCCAGCGCGGCAGCGCTGTTACGCCGCGGCCGCACGCGACCATTTGCAGCATGATGTCGGTGGTTTCCAGGGTCTTGTGGCGCTTGGGGACGATGCCGGCCGGCAGCAGGAACTGCGTGTACACATCCAGCCGCTCGGTGCTGACCGGATAGGTAATCAGCACCTCGTCGGCCAGTTGCTCGGGCCGGACCGATGACTGCGCCGCAAGCCGGTGGCCGCGGCCGACGACCAGCACCTGTTCGTAGTCGAATACCGGCTCGAAGTGCAGGCCGGCCTGCCGCACCGGATCGGGCGTCACCAGCAGGTCGACCTGATGGTCGGCCAGCGCGGCAACGCCGCCAAACTGGAACGCCTGCTTGACGTCCACGTCGACACGCGGCCAGGCCGACAGGTAGGGCGCGACCACCTTGAGCAGCCATTGGTAGCAGGGGTGGCATTCCATGCCGATGCGCAGCATGCCGCGCTCGCCACGCGCCAGCTGCTGCAGTTGCGCTTCGGCTTCCTGCAGCTGCGGCAGCACGCGGTCGGCAACCGAGAGCAGCTGCCGGCCGGCCGCGGTCAGGCGCAGGCGGCGCCCGTCGCGCGTCCAGATGGCGACGCCCAGCCGCTGCTCCAGCTTGCGGATGGCGTGGCTCAGCGCGGACTGCGTGACGCACAGCGTTTCAGCGGCGGCGGTCAGCGTCCCCTGCCGGCTGACTTCCCGGACGATGGCCAGATGCATGCGCTCGAGCATGTTTGAAAAATATTCATTAACGTGTGAAAGAACATCACTGTACTTCATGCATGGGCGCGGCTAACCTCGATGAATCGCCATCGGCGTTCATCTGGATTGGAGATACGGAATCATGGTCAGCACGCACAACCTCGGTTTTCCCAGGATGGGGGCAGGCCGCGAGCTCAAGTTTGCGCTGGAGTCCTACTGGCGGGACGCCTCGTCGCTGGATGAGCTCAAGCGCGTGGGTGCCGACCTGCGGCGCCGGCACTGGGCCGCACAGCAGGGGCTCGGCTGGGTGCCCGTCGGCGACTTTTCCTTTTACGACCAGGTGCTCGACATGAGCTTCACGCTGGGCAACCTGCCCGAGCGGGTGCGCGGCTACGGCGGCGATGCGCTGGACAACTGTTTCCGCGTCGCACGCGGGCGCTCGGCCAAAAGCAGCGAGCAGCACGGCGCCGCCGTAACCGCTGCCGAGATGACCAAGTGGTTCAACACCAACTACCATTACATCGTGCCCGAGTTCGAAGCGGGTACCACGTTTGCGCTGGATGCGTCGCGCCTGCTGGAGCAGTTGCAGGAGGCCCGGGCGCAGGGCGTGGCGGCCAAGCCGGTCATCCTGGGGCCGCTCACGTACCTGGCGCTGGGCAAGGCCAGGGACGGCTCGGACAAGCTGGCGCTGCTGCCGCGGCTGCTTGACATCTACCAGGCGCTGCTGCAGGAGCTGGCCCGCGCCGGCGCCACATGGGTACAGGTTGACGAGCCGGTTCTGGTCACGGAGCTGGAAGACACCTGGCGCGACGCCTTCAGGACGGCGTATGCGGCGCTCGCGGCGCCCGGTGTCAAGCTGCTGCTGGCGACGTATTTCGGCACCCTGGCAGAAAACCGGGAGCTGGTGGCCAGCCTGCCGGTGGCCGGTGTGCACGTGGACGCGATCAACGGCCGCGACGACGTGCAGCCGCTGGCCGACGCGTTGCGCAGCAGCCAGGTGCTCTCGCTGGGCGTGATTGACGGGCGCAACGTCTGGAAGGCTGACCTGGCCGCCATCCTGGACTGGGTCGAGCCCATCGCGCGGCAACTGGGCGACCGCCTGTGGCTGGCGCCCTCGTGCTCGCTGCTGCACGTGCCGGTGGACCTGGCTGGCGAGCAGAAAATGGACCCCGAGGTCCGGTCCTGGCTCGCGTTTGCGCTGCAAAAGCTCGACGAGCTCAAGCTGCTGGCCCGGGCCCTGAACGAAGGCCGCGCTGCCGTCAGCGACGCGCTGTCGGCCAACCGGAGCGCGCTGGCTGCGCGCCGTGCGTCACCGCGGGTCACGAACCCCAACGTGCAGGCCGCCGTGCGCCGCATCAACGTCAGCCTGGGGCAGCGCAAGAGCCCCTATGCCGAGCGGGCCCGCAAGCAGGCCGCCGTCCTCGGGCTGCCGCTGTATCCCACGACGACCATAGGCTCGTTTCCGCAGACGGACACGATACGCCAGGCACGCCGGGAGCACAGGGCCGGACGCCTGGACGATGCCGGCTACGAGCAGGCCATGAAGGCAGCCATTGCCGATTGCGTGCGAGAGCAGGAAAAACTGGGTCTGGACGTGCTGGTGCACGGCGAGGCCGAGCGCAACGACATGGTCGAGTACTTTGGCGAGCAGCTGCAGGGCTACGTCTTCAGCCAGTCTGGCTGGGTGCAGTCGTACGGATCGCGGGGCGTCAAGCCGCCCATCCTGTTCGGCGACGTCAGCCGCCCTCGCGCCATGACGGTGTCCTGGATCACGTACGCGCAGTCGCTGACCCGCAAGCCCATGAAGGGCATGCTCACCGGTCCGGTGACGATGCTGAACTGGTCGTTCGTGCGCGACGACCAGCCGCGCGCGGCCACCTGCCGCCAGCTGGCGCTGGCCATTCGTGCCGAAGTGCTGGACCTGGAGCAGGCCGGCGTGCACGTGATCCAGATCGACGAGCCGGCGCTGCGCGAGGGACTGCCGCTGCGCCGCTCGCAGTGGCAGGCGTACCTGGACTGGGCCGTGGAGTGCTTCCGCATTGCAGCCAACGGCGTGCGCGACGAGACGCAGGTTCACACGCACATGTGCTATTCGGAGTTCAACGACATCATTGAATCGATCGCCGGCATGGACGCCGACGTCATCACCATGGAAACGTCACGCTCGGACATGGAACTGCTCGATGCCTTTGACGACTTCAGCTACCCCAACGGCATCGGCCCGGGCGTGTACGACATCCACTCGCCCAACATCCCGAGCGAGGCGCACATGGTGCACCTCATGCAGGAGGCGGCCAGGCGCATCCCGGCGACGCAGCTGTGGGTCAACCCCGACTGCGGCCTGAAGACGCGCCGCTGGGAAGAGGTGGAGCCGGCGCTGGCCAGCATGGTCGCGGCGGCGCGCACGTTACGGGCATCAGCCTGAGGGCTGATGCCGGTTGAGCGTCCAGCGAGCAGGTCGTCCAGCGTGTGGCGAGCAGGTCGCCCAGCGTGCGGCGGATCGGCCGCCCAACGCCCAACGCCCAACGCCCAACGCCCAACGCCCAGTCACACCCAGCCGCTGGCCTGCAGCTCGCTCTTGGCGTAGGCATAAAACAATGGCGCTGCCACCAGTCCGGCGGGGCCGAAGATGGCCTCCATGACGAACATCGCGGCCAGCAGTTCCCAGGCGCTCATGTGCGTGCGGGTGCCTATGATCTTGGCGTTGATGAAGTATTCCATCTTGTGGATGATGATGAGGAAGGCCAGGCAGGCCAGCGCCACCGTCCAGGAGACCGACAGGCCGACCAGCGTCAGCACCGTGTTGACGATGATGTTGCCGACGATGGGGATCATGCTGGCGACAAAGGTCAGCACCAGCAACGCGTTGGTGTAGGGCAGGCCCGTGGCAAAAATCGGCAGCACCAGGAGCAGGAAAATGCCGGTCAGGAACGTGTTGAACAGCGCGATCCAGAACTGCGCGGTCACGATCTGCGCAAAGGTGGAGCCAAAGCGGCTGGTGCGCTGGTGCAGGGCGCGGGTCAGTGGCCGCTGCCGCGTCGCTGGCGGCCGTATCGCCGCCAGTACGCCGATGATCAGGCCGATAAAGGCAAACAGCAGGCCCGTGATCCAGATGCGGCCGGTGGTGGCCAGGGCGCCGGCCTTGCTGGCCAGGTAGGAGGCGACCTCGCGCTGGATGTCGGCGACGCCCTCGGGCAGCTGCGCGGCAATGTCCGGCGGCAGCTTGTCGCGCAGCTCGAACACCGTTTGCGCCAACAGCCCCAGCAGTTCGCGGTATTGCGCCGGCGCATCCAGGATCAGCGAGCGAATGCGTGGCACCGCAATGGCTAGCAGCACGATGGGCAGCAGGATCACCAGCACTGCCGCCCAGACCTTGGTGATGGAGTTGCCGCCGCCAAATACGCGCGCCAGTTGCCGGCCCAGCCAACGCGTTGTGATGAACCCCAGGCACAGGGACAAAAACCCGGCCAGCAGGCCCTGCCACATGATCAGCAGCAGCATGGCAGCGATGAGCAGGTGGCTGGCTGCGGTCGCCCGTTTGTCGAGGCGTCGGCGCAGCGAAGCCCGGGAAGCCGGTGACGGCATGGCAGCGTTTTGTGGTCCGGGTTGCGCGGCTTGTCCTTCCGGGCGGTTGTGCGAGCCGGTGGCTGCACGTGCTTTCCGGGCCGCGCGTTCGGGCTGGATGTCGTCGCGCTTCACGTCTTTGGATTGTCGGCGTGGCAGTGGGCGGTTGCGACGAATATCGGGGCCTGTCGGATCGGGTTGAGGCAAGGTCAAAACCGGGCTTTGACGCTGCTGCGGAAAGAAAGCTTAAAATTTGCCAGTAGATTCTAAACGCCCCGGGCCTGTTTCGTCCCGAAACTGTCCCGGGATCACCGCCGGCGCATCGTTGCATTTACGCTGCACATCTCCCCGCGCGACACTCTTTCATGAAACAGATGGCCCTCGACATCGGTCTGGCGGCAGAGCCGACGCTGAGCTCGTTTCTGGGCGCTGCCAACCAGGCCGTCCGGTCTCGCCTGGATGCGCTGCTGGCCGGCCCTGGCGGTCGCGGCCTGCCCCTGTACATCTGGGGCGGCGCCGGGACCGGCAAGTCGCACTTGCTGCGGGCAACGCGCGCTGCGCTGACCGGCGCCGGGGCGACTGTGGGCTGGCTCGACAGCCAGGCCGGGCAGGGCGCTTGCTTTGACCCTTCATGGACTGCGGTGTTTATTGACGATGTTCATTTGCTGGGCCCCCAGCTGCAGCACGTGGCGTTCAACTGGCTCATCCATGCGCTGGCGGCCGACGCGGGCGCCTGCATGGTGTTTGCCGCAGGCGCGGTGCCGCCCACCGATCTGCCCGTGCGCGCTGACCTGAGTTCACGCCTGGCCTGGGGTGACGTGTTCGAGCTGCACCTGCCCACGGATGCCGAGCGGCGGGCTGCGTTGCACGCATCCGCACTGGCGCGCGGGTTGACGCTGTCCGAGCAGGTCAGCAGCTATTTGTTGACGCACTTCACGCGCGACCTGGGCAGCCAGATGCAGCTGCTGGATCAGCTTGACCGCTATGCGCTGCAGGAGCAACGTGTGCTGAGCGTTCCGCTCATCAAGGACATGCTGCGTGCCACCGCGGTGGTGGCCGGAGATTGAAGTCGTGCAGCAGCTTGCCCTGTTTGACCTGGACCACACCCTGATCCCGCTGGATTCGGACCATGCCTGGGGCGAGTTCACGATTGCGCTGGGCTGGGCCGATGCGCAGGCGTTCCGGCGCTGCAACGATGCGTTCTATGCACAGTACCAGGCCGGTACACTGGACATTGCCGAGTACGTGCGCTTTGCCACCGCCGCGCTGCGCACGCTGGACCCGGCGGATGCCGAAGCGGGCCGGGCCCGCTTCATGGCCGAGGTCATCGAGCCGGCCATCCACGCGCAGGCACTGGAGCTGGTGGCCGGGCACCAGCGCCGGGGCGATGCGGTTGCGGTCGTGACCGCGACCAGCGAGTGGGTGACGCGGCCGATTGCCGATCGCTTCGGCGTGGCCGACCTGATTGCCATGCGCCTGCAGCTGGACGCCGCGGGGCGACCCACCGGCGCCATCGCGGGCGTGCCCTCGTTTGGTGCGGGCAAGGTCACGCGCGTGGGCCAGTGGCTGGCTGCCCGCGAGCTGGGCTGGCGTGACGTGCACGTGACCTTCTACTCCGATTCATTCAATGATCTGCCGTTGCTTGAGCACGTGCAGCAGCCGGTCGCGACCAACCCCGATGCGCAACTGCGCCGGATCGCCAGGCAGCGGGACTGGACCGTGCTTGATTTGTTCAAAGACCAGGATTCATGATCAAGAGCTTCATCCAAAGGCTGCGCGGCAAGAACCCGCGCGCAGCGCACCCCCTGGGCACGCGCCGCGAGTACGCGGCCGACATGCACCAGATCAATCCCGACTGGGTGGACAAGCACGCTAGCCAGGTGGTGCGGACGCTCAAGGAAGGCGGCTTCGAGGCGTACATCGTCGGTGGCGCGGTGCGGGACCTGCTGCTGGGCCTGCGGCCCAAGGACTTTGACGTGGCCACCAACGCCACGCCCGAGCAGGTCAAGAAGCTGTTTCGGCGCGCCTTCATCATTGGCCGCCGCTTTCGCATCGTCCACGTGGTGTTTGGCGGGGGGCGCAACCGCAACGTGGTCGAGGTGTCGACGTTCCGGGCGCTGCTTGACCACGACGCCGAAGCAGACCAGGTCAGCGGCAACGAGCGCACGGCCAAGGAGCGCCTGGCGGGCATGGAGCACGCCGTTGGCGACGCCGGCCGCGTGCTGCGCGACAACATCTGGGGGCCGCAGGAAGAGGATGCCGCGCGCCGGGACCTCACCATCAATGCCATGTACTACGACCCGGAGCGGCGCGTGGTGGTGGACTACTACGGCGGCTTCCAGGACATCCGTGCCGGGCAGCTGCGCATGATCGGCGATGCCGCGCAGCGCTACCGGGAAGACCCGGTGCGCGCGATCCGCGTCGTGCGCTTTGCGGCCAAGCTGGCGGCGCGCGGCTTTGTCGTCGAGCCGCATACTGCGGCGCCGCTGGCGGCAGCGGCAGAACTGCTGGATGCGGTACCGCAAAGCCGGCTCTTTGACGAGATGCTCAAGCTGCTGCTGACCGGCCATGCCGAGGCCAGCGTGGCGGAACTGAAGCGGCTTGGACTGGCCCGAAGCATCTACCCGCTGCTTGAACTGGTGGTTGCGCGCTCCGACGGTCCGCTGGTGGCTGCCGCGCTGGCGGACACCGACCGGCGCGTGGCCGAGGGCAAGCCCGTGGTGCCCTCGTTCCTGCTGGGCTGCGTCCTGTGGCCCGACGTGTACGCGGGATGGCAGCAGCGCGAAGCGGACGGTGAGCACCGCGTGCCGGCGCTGCACGCGGCCATAGACGCCGCGTTTGACGCGCACGTGGGCGACGTCTCCGGCCGCGGCAGGCTGGGCGCCGACATGCGCGAGATGTGGCTCATGCAGCCGCGCTTTGAGAAGCGCCGGGGCAAGGCGCCGCTGCGCCTGGTCGAGCAAAAGCGGTTCCGCGCCGGCTTTGACTTCCTGCGGCTGCGCGCCAGCACCGGCGAGATTGAACCCGACCTGGCCGACTGGTGGCAGGAATTCGGCGCCAGCGACACCGCCGGGCGCGAGCGCATGATCGAGGCGCTGTCCGGCGCAACCCCTGCGCCCCGCAAGCGGCGCCGCCGGGGTGGCAAGTCGGCGCCCAAAAAGGAGGATGCTGCGCAGACGGACGCCCGTGAGGCCCGGCGGGAAGACGCGGTTGCGCCTGACGGCGCGGACCAGCCCGCGCGCCGCAAGCCACGTGGCCGCCGCGGCGCTGCCGCAAAAGATTCGGCTGCCGTGCCGGACGGGCAATGAGCCATGGCCGCCGTCACCGCGCCGGTGATTGCCTGCATTGGCCTGGGTGCCAATCTGGGCGACGCGGCAGGGACGGTGCAGGCTGCCGCGCAGGCCCTGGGCCGGCTGCCGCAAACCCGGCGGCTGGCCTGCTCGCGCCTGTACCGCTCGGCGCCGGTACAGGCGGCGGGGCCGGACTTCATCAACGCGGTGGTGCAGCTGCAGACCGGGCTTTGCGCGCCCGAACTGCTGCGACAGCTGCAGCGGCTGGAACATGCAGCCGGCCGCCGGCGTCCGTACCGGAATGCGCCGCGCACGCTGGACCTGGATCTGCTGACCTACGGCAGTGGCCGCATCGCCAGCCCGGCGCTGGTCGTGCCGCATCCGCGCATGTACGAGCGCGCCTTTGTCCTGCGGCCGCTGGCGGAAGTGGCGCCGCACAGCGTAACGGCAGCCGCGCTGGCGCGCGTCGCCGGACAGCACTGCGTGCCACTTCATCCGCAGCCTGTTGCGGGCCGGCGCACGGTCACGCGCCGGGGGTGACCGGCTCCGGCGCTGCCGCCCGGGACGCCCGGGCCACGCGCTTGCGTTTACACTTCGCTTGGCCTTGCCGGTGCAGCGTCAGGCGCCTTGCCTTGTTGATTCCACTGCGCGCGTCCCGGTCGTCCTGGCGACCGCTGATTCGGTCTTGAAGAGGGTCCACTGAAGATGCTGTTCAGCAAACTGCTGCCCAAGGAAGGCAATTTCTTTGAACTGTTCAACCGGCATGCCGACCAGATCATCCTGGCCGCCAATGCGTTTGGCAACCTGGTTGAAAACTACGCCGACCCGTTTCTGCGCGAAAAGTACACCAAAGATGTCGACAAGGCGGAAAACGCGGCCGACCACATCACGCATGAGGTCAACCGGCTGCTGCACACCACCTTCATCACGCCCATAGGCCGCGAGCAGATCCATGGCCTCATAGACGCCATGGACGACGTCGCCGATCTGCTGCAGGATATTGCCGAGGCCATGTACCTGTACGACGTCAAGCACATGACCGACCACATCGTGCGCCTGACCGAGTTGTCCATCGACTGCTGCTACAAGGTACAGACCGCGGTCAACCTGCTGGACCGCATCAGCCAGCAAAAGGTGGCGCAGCAGGCGCTCAGGCTCTGCGACGAGATTGCCGATCTCGAGTCCGACGCGGACCGCGCCATGCGCCGTGCCATCAGCCAGCTGTTTCGCAGCGAGTCGGACGTGCGCGAGCTGATCAAGCTGCGCACCATCTACGATTCGCTCGAAGCGATCACCGACCGCTGCGAGGACGTGGCCAACCAGATCGAAGGCGTGGTTCTGCAAAATTCCTGAGCGCTGCAGCGTCCTGCCGTGACGGGCATGGCGGCGCGACCTCCTGCAGCCCGGCCTGCCTGAACACACGGACACAAGATCATGGAAGCAGTACAAACCGGATTGTGGCTCGTCGTCCTGCTCGTGGGGCTGGCGCTGGTGTTTGACTTCATGAACGGGTTTCATGATGCCGCCAACTCCATCGCCACCGTCGTTTCCACCGGGGTCCTGCGGCCCGGGCAGGCGGTGCTTTTTGCCGCCTTCTTCAACGTGGCGGCGGTCTTCGTCTTTCACCTGGGGGTGGCTGCCACGGTCGGGCGTGGCCTGGCGCAACCCGGCGTGGTCGACGTGCAAGTGGTGTTCAGCGCCCTGTGCGGCGCCATCGCCTGGAACATCATTACCTGGTACTACGGAATTCCCAGCAGTTCCTCGCACGCGCTGATCGGCGGCATCGTCGGCGCCGTCATCGCCAAGGCTGGCGGCAGCGTGCTCATGGTCGGCAACCTGGCGGTCATTTTTGCCTTCATCCTTGTCGCGCCGGTGCTGGGCTTCATACTCTCGTCGCTCATCATGGTGGCGGTGGCCTGGCTGTTCCGGCGCGCCCGGCCTTCGGCTGTTGACCACTGGTTCCGCCGCCTGCAACTGGTGTCTGCCGGTGCCTACAGCCTGGGCCATGGGGGCAACGATGCGCAGAAGACCATCGGCATCATCTGGATGTTGCTGATCGCCACCGGCCACACCGACCCCGCTGCCGAGGCGCCGCCCGTCTGGGTCATTGCCAGCTGCTACGGCGTCATGGCGCTGGGCACGGCTTTTGGCGGCTGGCGCATCGTCAAGACCATGGGACAAAAAATAACCAAGCTCAAGGCGGTGGGCGGGTTTTGTGCAGAAACAGGCGGCGCCATCTCACTCTTTTTGGCGACCATTTTCGGCATCCCGGTATCCTCGACGCACACCATCACCGGCGCCATCGTTGGCGTCGGCTCCATCCAGCACGCGGCTGCGGTGCGTTGGGGCCTGGCCGGCAACATCGTCTGGGCCTGGATCCTGACCATCCCGGCATGCGCGTTCATGGCGGCACTGGTCTATTGGGTCAGCCACCTCTGGTTCTGAGCGCTGTCGCGGTGCGCGCGCCGGCAGGGCGCAACGGCGCAGCACGCGCTGCAGCCATTCGTGAGCTACCGGGACATCTTGTGCGCTTCCTCGATCTGGTACTCAAAGTAGCGCTGGTACGAGAGCGCAATCGAGGCCATCAGGATGCCGGCGCCCACCAGCAGCGTGATCGCCAGCGTGAGCACGGTGAACCAGTTGGTCTGGCCCGCCTTGGCGTCCGCTGGCGCCTGCGGGTTGAAGCGCTGGTTCCAGTCCTCGGGCGCCATCAGCCCGTACAGGATGGCGCGCAGCGCGCAGCCGGCAATCGTGAAGCCCAGGAGGGGGATCAGGATCCAGCTCAGGTGGTCGTCCAGGCCATACTCCTGCATGCGCTGTATGCCATACACGCCCAGCGCCGTGGGGATGGGCAGCAGCCAGCCCAGCCAGTCGCCAAAGCCCTTGAGGTAAAAGCGGTGCAGGCCCAGCGGGCCACCCAGGAACGTGAGCCATGTGACAAAGGTCTTGTTCTTCATGAAACGCCGTCTTGCGGTTGGATGTTGCGGGAAATGTGCGGTACAATCATATGCTTTTTCCGGCTCCAGCGCGCCCACGCGGGCTACATGCGGGTTAATTGCAGCGCGGCTGCCGGGGACTTGGATTTGCAGGCGCTTTTTGCGGGACTTCCTGCCGTTTGGGCGTCGGAAATGCGCTTTGTGGCGGGCTGGCGGACATGCCCTTTTTTGACGGGCTGTCGGAAAATGCCCGCCTGTGGCGTTTGGCAGGTTCACCGTTTGCGGGGAAATTTCATGGTCGTGATTCGTCTTTCCAGGGGCGGCGCCAAGGCGCGTCCGTTCTACAGCATCGTGGTCGCACACAAGCGCTTGCCGCGCGACGGCCGCTTCATCGAGCGCATCGGCTTCTACAATCCGCACGCTGCCGAGCACGAGGAAGGCCTGCGCGTGGCGCAGGACCGTTTCAACCACTGGGTGAGCGTGGGCGCCAAGCCGTCGCTGACCGTGCAACGTCTTGTCAAGCAGGCTGCCCGCCAGACTTCGGAAGCTGCCTGAGCCTGCCCCGCGGCAAACGCCTGCCGACTTGCCGCCGGCCACGTTGCCGGCAGACGCGGTCGAGGTAGGCCGGGTCCTGGCGCCGCGCGGCGTGCAGGGCCAGCTCCGGATCCGGCCGCACGCGGGTTCGGTGGATGTGCTGCTGGCGTGCCCGCGCTGGTTCTTGCAGCTTGCGCCGCCGCTGGATGCCAGGCGGATGGGCTCGAGCCCGGCGCCGGAGCCTGCGCGCCAGGGTGCGCAGGCCGGCATCGTCGCGCTGGACCTGGCGCAGGTGGACGTGCAGGGTGGCGAACTGCGCGCAGAGGCCGCGCTGGTCACCAGCCGCGAGGGCGCCGAACGGCTGCAGGATGCAGCCATTTTCATTGCGCGCTCCGATTTTCCAGCGCTGCCACAGGGCCAGTATTACTGGGCCGACCTGATCGGCCTGCGCGTGGTCAACCGGGACGGCGTGGATTTCGGCACGGTGCGAGACCTGATGGAGACCGGCCCCAGCCAGGTGCTGGTGGTGGCTGCGGCAGCTGATGCGCAGGACGTGGCCACGCCAACGCTGATTCCGTTCGTGCCCGCCTGGGTCGATCGCGTTGATCTGGACGCCGGCCTGATCACGGTGGGCTGGGAGCCCGACTACTGAGAGCTTGAGAAAAAATCCTTGAGCGCCGGCACAAACCGGCAAGGAGTAAAGGGTGCAAGTCCCTGACAGTAAAGAAATAGCAAATCATGCTGTCCCCGAGTCATGCGCGGCGTATCGCGAGGTACGGCGCGAAGCGTTGACA
>Ga0172382_10001485_pt1 | contig 41949 bp, 39 predicted proteins | sample Leawel138RmetaG_FD_122245 | JGI IMG/M metagenome (GOLD analysis project Ga0172382, IMG submission 122245) | Leachate microbial communities from a municipal landfill in Southern Ontario, Canada - Leachate well 138R metaG | ecosystem: Engineered > Solid waste > Landfill > Unclassified | place...
CAGGTCGTTGTTCTCGCGACTGACCAGCTCGACTTCCAGAATGCTGCGCAGGGTCTCGGTTTCGCAGCCATCGGCCAGCAGTTGCAAGCCCTTGCGGGCGAACAGGTCCGACTCCATGTCGGCAACGGCTTCCAACCCGAGCAGCCCATCCTTGCGTGCGATATTGCTCCAGTTGACCACTTGCCCGATACCCTCGCGCAATGGGGCCGGCGGAGCGAAGAATACCCAGCGGAACAGGGTCAGGGCACGTTTGAACACCGGCAGCGGGGTCTGGATGAATGCCGCTCCCAGGGTGCCGCCGAGCACGATCAATGCCGCCGGACCGTTCAGCAGCGCATTGATGTGTCCGCCTTCCAGGTAGTTGCCGCCGATGATGGCGACAAAGGCCAGGATCACGCCGATGATACTGAGAATATCCATCAGCCCAGCTCCGCCAGGTAGCGGCCGATCTCGTCGAGATCGTAGATGCCATCGGCCAGGTTGGCCTTGGCCACCGCCATCGGCATGCCATAGATCACGCAACTGGCCTCATCCTGAGCCCATACCGAGCTGCCGGCCTGCTTGAGCATGCGCGCCCCTTCCCGGCCATCGGCACCCATGCCGGTCAGCACGACGGCCAGCACCTTGTCCTGCAACACCTTGGCTGCCGAGCCGAAGGTGACATCGACACTGGGCTTGTAGTTGAGTCGCTCGTCCCCGGGCAGGATGCGCACCATGCCACGGCTGTCGAGCATCATCTGCTTGCCGCCGGGGGCCAGCAGGGCCACACCGGGGCGCAGGACGTCACCGTCTTCGGCTTCCTTGACGGTGATCCGGCAGAGCTTGTCCAGACGCTCGGCAAAGGCCTTGGTGAAGGCCCCCGGCATATGCTGGATCAGCAACAGTGGCGCCGGAAAACTGGCAGGCAGTTGGGTCAGCACCCGCTGCAGCGCCACCGGGCCGCCGGTCGAGGTGCCTATGGCCACCAGCTTGTAGCTGCGCTTGCGAGGTGCCGGGCTGCGCTTGGCCGGCTCAGGAGCCACAGACGCAGTCGCCGCTGCGCTCATTCGCGGTGTGCGGGCAGCGGGTGCAGCAGCAGAGGTCGGCGCGGCAACGGGGGTCGCAGGCGCACTGAAACCCAGCGAGCGGCGGTTGCTGCGCGCCAGTGCATGCACCCGGTCACACAGCATCTGCCGCACCTTGTCCGGGTTGCGCGAGATATCCTCGAAGTTCTTCGGCAGGTAGTCGGCGGCCCCGGCATCCAGTGCGTCCAGACTCACCCGCGCGCCCTCGTAGGTCAGCGAGGAGAACATCAACACCGGCGTCGGCTGGCGCTGCATGATCTGCCGCACCGCGGTGATGCCGTCCATCACCGGCATCTCGTAATCCATGGTGATCACGTCTGGATGCAGGGCCAGGGTCTGCTCCACCGCTTCCTTGCCATTGGTCGCGGTCCCCACCACCTTGATCTGCGGATCGGCACTGAGTATTTCAGTCACCCGGCGGCGAAAGAATCCCGAATCATCAACCACCAGAACCTTGACCACCCCTATCCTCCTAACCGCGCCGCGCGTAGCGTTTGAGCAACCCGGGAATATCCAGGATCAGCGCTATGCGCCCATCGCCGGTGATTGTCGCACCGGCCATCCCCGCCGTGCCATGCAACATACGACCCAGCGGCTTGATAACCACCTCTTCCTGGCCAACCAGCTGATCGACAACGAAGCCGACCCGTTGGGTGCCCACCGACACGATCACCACGCTGGCGGCGGAACGGTCGCTATTGCCCGCGGCACCCGGCATCAGCCAGCGCTTGAGCCAGAACAGCGGCAGCGCCTTGTCGCGCACCAGGATCACTTCCTGGCCATCCACCACATTGGTCCGTGACAGGTCCAGGCTGTAGATCTCGTTGACACTGACCAGCGGCAGGGCGAAAGCCTGGTCGCCGAGCATGACCATGAGGGTCGGCATGATGGCCAGGGTCAGCGGCACCTTGATGGCGATCTGCGTGCCCTTGCCCTTGGTCGACTCGATGCCGATGGTGCCATTGAGCTGGGCGATGCGGGTTCTGACCACATCCATGCCGACCCCGCGGCCGGATACATCGGATACTTCGGTCTTGGTCGAGAAGCCCGCTGCCAGGATCAGATTGAAGCATTCGCTCTCGCTCAGCCGCTCGGCGGCGTCGCGATCCATCATGCCCTTCTCCACTGCCTTGGCGCGTAGTACCTCGGGGTCCATGCCCCGCCCGTCATCGGTGATGGTCAGCAGGATGTGGTCACCTTCCTGGCGCGCAGCGAGCACCATCTCGCCAACCCGCGGCTTGCCTGCCGCCTCGCGCTCATCGGGCATCTCGATGCCGTGGTCGACCGAGTTGCGCACCAGGTGCACCAGCGGGTCGGCCAGCGCCTCGACCAGGTTCTTGTCCAGATCGGTGTCCTCGCCGATCAGCTCCAGGGTGATTTCCTTCTTCAGGTTGCGCGACAGGTCACGCACCACCCGTGGGAAACGACCGAACACCTTCTTGATCGGCTGCATGCGGGTCTTCATCACCGAGGCCTGCAGATCGGCAGTGACCACGTCCAGGTTGCCGACCGCCTTGGCCAGTTCCTCGTCGTCACTGCCCAGACCCAGGCGCACCAGCCGGTTGCGTACCAGCACCAGCTCGCCGACCATGTTCATGATCTCGTCGAGCCGAGCGGTGTCCACCCGTACCGTGGTTTCGGTGGCTGGCGCCTCGCTAGCGGGATCGGCCTTTTTCTCCGCGCGTGCCGCAGCAACCGGTGCGGCGGCCGGTTGGGGCTTGGGAGCAGGCGCGGGTTGCGGCTGGGCGCTGGCGACCGGCGCTGGGCTACTGGCGGCCGGTGTCGCCACCGCCCCGGTACCAGGGCCCTTGCCGGTGCCATGCAGCTCATCCAGCAGCGCTTCGAATTCGTCGTCGGTAATCAGCTCGGCGCTGGTGGTGGCATCGCTGGCGGTCGGTGCAGGCGGCGCATCGTCGCTGCTGCCCGGCCCCTTGCCGGTGCCATGCAACTGGTCCAGTAGCGCCTCGAACTCGTCATCGGTGATTTCATCACTGCCGACGGTCACCGCCTCGGCAGCCGTCGACGCCTCGTCCGGGGTCACGTGCAGCGCCTCGAGCAGCAGCTCGAACTCATCATCGGTGATATCCCCGGCCTCGGCTTCAGCGGGCTCGGAGGGGGCGACTGGTTGCAATGCAACAGCCTCGACTGCCTCAGCCACCATGGCCGGTTCGGCAGCGGCCGGCTGCGCCAGCGCCGAGAGCGCGGTCAGCAGTTGCGGCTCGGCGGGCGTGGGCTCATCGCCCTCGCGTACCTCGGCGAACATGTTGTTGATGGTATCCAGCGCCTGCAGCACCACATCCATCAGTTCGGCGTCGACCTGCCGTTCGCCCTTGCGCAGGATATCGAAGACGTTCTCGGCGATATGGCAGCAGGCGACCAGGGCGTCGAGTTGCAGGAAGCCGGCCCCACCCTTGACGGTATGGAAGCCACGGAAAATGGCATTGAGCAGATCGGTATCGCCTGGGCGGTTTTCCAATTCGACCAGCTGTTCCGACAGCAACTCCAGAATCTCCCCGGCTTCCACCAGAAAGTCCTGGAGAATCTCTTCATCCGCATCAAAGCTCATTCAGTGCTCCCTCAGACCACAGCCTCTAGAACCCCAGGCTCGACAGCAGGTCGTCAACCTCGTCCTGCCCCGATACCACATCATCCCTCTTATCGGCATGAATCTGCGGACCTTCACCCTGGGAGACAGGTTTTTTTGTCTCCGGGTCGGGGAGGTTGTGCTGAATGCCGGCCATGCGATCGACCTGCCCGGCCATGCGCACCAGATTCAGCAGGCTTTCCTCGACATCGTGCACCAGGTTGATCACGCGCTTGATCACCTGGCCGGTGAGATCCTGATAATCCTGGGCCATGAGAATATCGTTCAGATTGTTCGATACCTCACCGCTGTGCCGCTCGCTGCGCTCAAGAAAGGCGAGGATGTCCCGCGACAGCCCGCGGAATTCCTCGGCGCTCATTTCCCGGCGCTGCAAACGCTGCCACTCGGCCCGCAGGCTGGCGGCCTCCTGGCCCAGCTGAGCCACCACCGGAGCGCTGTTTTCCACCAGATCCATAGTGCGATTGGCGGCCTTGTCGGTCAGCCTGACCACATAGTCGAGGCGGTCCGAGGCGTCGGAAATCTTCGAGCTGTCGCAAGCATCGGAATCGAACGAACGCGCGGTATCGAGCTGGAAGCTGACGATCGAGTTGTGCAGCGCGCGCGTGAGCTTGCCGACTTCGTAATACAGGCCACGGTCGCGGGCCTGGTTGATCTCGTGTATGACCAGTACCGCCTCGCGGTAGTCCCCCTCTTCCAGGTGGTCCACCAACTTCCGGGCATTGTTCTTCAGCGAATGCTCGAACTCGTCGGCGGTTGTCTGGCCGGGATTGCTGCTTAATGCCATGTCCTGCCCCCGGGATTATCTGGTCTCGACCCGCTCAAAGACCTTTTCGATTTTTTCCTTGAGCGCCTGCGCGGTGAAGGGCTTGACCACATAGCCGTTCACCCCGGCCTGGGCCGCCTCGATGATCTGGTCGCGCTTGGCTTCAGCGGTGACCATGAGTACCGGCAGGTGCTTGAGCCGGTCATCGGCGCGCACTGCCCGCAGCAGGTCGATACCGCTCATGCCCGGCATGTTCCAGTCGGTCACCAGGAAATCGAAGTTGCCGCTCTGCAGCATCGGCAGCGCCGTGGTGCCATCGTCCGCCTCGGCCGTGTTGGTGAAGCCCAGGTCACGCAATAGATTCTTGATGATGCGCCTCATCGTCGAGAAATCATCGACGATGAGTATTTTCATGTTCTTGTCCAAGTCGACCTCCGTCCAAACCAGAAGAAGTGCAGCCAGGGTCTGTTCCACCCCAGACACTCCGCGAAACTGTTACTACCAATCTATTGCCAATGACCCATCAGGGATGGTGTGTCAATTCAACTGTCACGCCAGTCGGCCATGCGGGCGCGCAGGCGTGCGGCGCACTGGCTGTGCAACTGGCTGACCCTGGACTCGCTTACACCAAGCACCGCGCCGATCTCCTTGAGATTCAACTCCTCGTCGTAGTACAACGACAGCACCAGACGCTCCCGTTCAGGCAACTTGTCGATCGCATCGGCCAGGGCCCTGCGAAAGCGCTCATCCTCCAGCCCATCGAACGGCTCATGCTCGGCACCGACCTCGGTAGGCGCGCCAGCTTCCAGCAGGTCTTCAAAGCTGAACAGCTTGCTGCCGGCGGTATCATTGAGAATCGCGTAATAATCTTCGAGGCTCATGTCCAATTCGGCAGCAACCTCGTGATCTTTAGCGTCACGCCCCAATTTCGCTTCGACTGCGCGAATGGCACCACTGACCAGGCGGCTGTTGCGATGGACCGAGCGGGGGGCCCAGTCGCCCTTGCGCACATCATCGAGCATGGCGCCGCGGATACGGATACCCGCGTAGGTCTCGAAGCTGGCACCCTTGCCATGGTCGAATTTGCGGGAGGCTTCCAGCAGGCCGATCATGCCGGCCTGGATCAAATCCTCCACCTGCACGCTGGCGGGCAAGCGGGCGAGCATGTGGTAGGCGATGCGCTTGACCAGCGGCGCGAACTGCTGCACCAGCCGGTCCTGCTCGCTGGTCGCACTCATTGCCCGTGCGTACATGCTGGCGCCACCACCGGAAGCCACACTCATAGCGGTGTTCCGCTCCGCTGCACCAGGCGCTCGACGAAAAATTCAAGATGCCCTCGCGGGGTCGCTGGCAACGGCCAGGAATCGACCTTGCGGCCGATCGCGCGAATAGCCAGGGCCGCCTTGCAGCGCGGGAATACCTCGTACATGGCCCGTTGCTTCTGTGCCGCCTTGCGTACCGACTCGTCGTACGGCACCGCACCGACGTACTGCAATGCCACTTCCAGGAAGCGGTCGGTCACCTGCACCAGCTTGTTGAAGACGTTGTGGCCTTCCTGCGGGGTATGCACCATGTTCGCCAACACCCGGAAGCGGGTCACGCCATGGTCGCGATTGAGCAGCTTGATCAGGGCATAGGCGTCGGTGATCGAAGTCGGCTCGTCGCATACCACCACGATCACTTCCTGGGCGGCGCGCACGAAGCTGACCACCGAGTCGCCGATACCGGCAGCGGTATCGACCAGCAATACGTCCAGGTCATCGCCGATCTCGCTGAACGCCTGGATCAGGCCGGCATGCTCCCGCGGCCCGAGGTTGACCATGTCCGCCGCACCCGAGGCGGCCGGCACGATGCGGATGCCCCCCGGCCCGGCGACCATGACATCGCGCAGCTCGCAGTTGCCCGCCAGCACATCCGCCAGCGTGGCCTTGGGTCGCAGCCCCAGCTGCACGTCGACGTTGGCCAATCCGAGGTCGGCATCCATCAGCACCACACGACGGCCGAGCTCGGCCAGCGCCAGGGCAAGATTGACCGAAATATTGGTCTTGCCCACGCCGCCCTTGCCACCGGTCACTGCGATTACCTGAACCGAATGATTGCCCATCTATGCTGTCGCCCTTATCAAAATCGTTAACTTGCGCGCTGACTGTGAAGTATACCGGCAAAAACGTCGGCCATGGTCTGGTCCTCGGCCATCTCGTTGCCCGCCAGACCTACGGCACGACTGACCAGTTGATGGCCGACACCGCGGGACAGGTCATCCGGGATGCGCTGGCCATCAGCCACATAGGCTACCGGGAGACCCTGCTCCATGGCCAGCCCGAGTGATTCACCCAGGGTGGCCGCCTCGTCGACCTTGGTCAGGATGCAGCCAGCCAGATTGCAGCTGCGGTAATTGTGCCACGCCGCCTTGAGCACCCGATACTGGCTGGTGGCCGCCAGTACCAGCAAAGTGCTGATGCGCGCCCCCTGGGCCGCCAACTCGCTGAGCTGACCACGCAGTTGCGGGTCCTGCGGCTGCAGCCCGGCGGTATCCACCAGCACCAGACGCTTGTTGCCAAATTCGTTCAGCACCTCGCTCAGGCTATTCTGCTCATCGACCACCCGTACCGGCACATTGAGAATGCGGCCCAGGGTACGCAACTGTTCATGGGCGCCGATACGGTAGGTATCCATGGTTACCAGTGCGACATTCTGGCTGCCGTGCTTGAGTACATAACGCGCCGCCAGCTTGCCCAGGGTGGTGGTCTTGCCGGCGCCAGTCGGCCCGACCAGCGCTATCACCCCACCGCGCTCGATCAGTTCCTCGCGCATCACCGGAATACCCTGGGCCAGATGCGCCAGTAACAAACGCCAGGCCTGGCGTACATCGGCCACATCAGCAACCTTGGCCAGCAATTCCTTGCACAGCTGCGCCGGCAGGCCGAGGTGCACCAGGCGCCGCCACAGGCTGGCCTGGCGCGGCTGCTGCTGGTTGACCTGGCCCCAGGCCAGGCCGCCCAGTTGCGATTCAAGCAGATCCCGCAGGCCGGCGATCTCCGCGCGCATCACATCCAGGCTATCAGCGGACGCAGCCGGGGCGAGTGCCGGCTGCGCCGGTGTTTCGGTGGCCGGTGCAGCCCGTTCGCTGTGCAGGCGCTGCAGCAGCTCGCGCGCTACGGACGAGCCCTGCTCGGCGGCCTGGCGCGTGCTGTCACCAAATAATTGACGGTTGACGCTGGGACCCTCGGAGGGGCGCTCGCCATCCTGCAGGCTGGCCCGGGCGCTGATGATGCGCTCCTGGGTTTTCTTCAGCTCCAGATCCAGACCCGGGGTGGGTGGTGTCAGGCGCGGCGCTTCATAGTCCAGCGCCGCCGTCAGCTCGACACCCCCAGCGACCCGCCGGTTGGCGATGATGGACGCATCAGCGCCCATCTCATCGCGCACCAGCTTCATTGCCGAACGCATGTCTGCCGCAAAAAAACGTTTGACTCTCATGGCCTGATCTCACCCTGTGTAAATCAATTCTGTCCGACGGTGGCAACGATGGTGACCTGCTTGCTGTCCGGTATTTCCTGGTAGGACAACACATGGGCGCCGGGGGCCGCGTAGCGCACGAACCGCGCCATCATGTTGCGGATCGGCCCGGCCACCAGCAGGATCGCCGGCTTACCCTGCATTTCCTGGCGCTGAACCATGTCCGCCAGTGAACGCTGCAGCTTCTCCGCCATGCCCGGTTCCAGCAGAATGCCATCATCATTGCCCTGCCCGGCCTTCTGCAGACTCTGTAGCAATATCTGTTCCAACCTTGGCTCCAGAGTGATCACCGGCAGCTCGGCGTCAAGCCCGACAATGCTTTGCACTATGGAGCGGGATAGCGCGATCCGCACCGCACCGATCAGGGCGCCAGTATCTTGACTCTTGCCCGACTGGTTGGCGATGGCCTCGGCGATGGTACGGATATCCCGAACCGGCACCTGCTCCTGCAGCAGACCCTGCAGTACCTTGAGCAACCCGGACAGCGAGATGATGCCCGGCACCAGCTCCTCGGCCAGCTTCGGCGAGGCCTTGGCCAGTACCTTCAACAGCTGCTGGACCTCCTCATGACCGAGCAGCTCATGGGAATGCTTGTACAGAATCTGGTTGAGGTGGGTAGCCACCACGGTACTGACGTCCACCACGGTGTAACCCAGCGACTGCGCCTGATCCTTCTGCGCCGGCTCGATCCACACCGCATCCAGCCCGAAGGCGGGATCCTTTCCGGGAATGCCCTTGATCTCACCGAATACCTGGCCTGGGTTGATCGCCAGTTCGCGGTCGGCATACACCTCGGCCTCGGCCACGCCGACGCCCATCAGGGTGATGCGATAGACGTTGGGTGCCAGATCCAGATTGTCGCGGATATGCACCGAGGGCATCAGAAAGCCCAGGTCCTGGGACAGCTTCTTGCGGATACCCTTGATCCGCGCCAGCAATTGCCCACCCTGGCTGCGATCCACCAGAGGGATCAGTCGATAACCGACCTCGAGGCCGACCATATCCACTGGCGTCACGTCATCCCAGCCCAGTTCGCGGGTTTCCGGGCGTGGGGTGGCCGGCAACTGCGCCTTCTGCTCCTCGGCGGCCTGCTCCTCCTCGGCCTTGAGCCGCTGCCGGTTGGCAATGAAGTAGGCCCCCACAGCGGCCAGCGCACCCAGGCTGAGGAACGACAGGTGCGGCATGCCGGGCACCAGCCCCATGACGATCATGATCGCCGCAGCGATACCCAGCGCCTTGGGCGAGGCGAACATCTGCCGCTTGACCTGCCCGCCCATGTCCTCGGAGGTGGAGACCCGGGTGACCATGATCGCCGCGGCGGTGGATAGCAGCAGCGACGGGATCTGCGCCACCAGACCGTCACCGATGGTCAGGATCACATAGATACGTCCGGCCTCGGCAAAACCCAGCCCATGCTGCCCTACACCGATGATCAGGCCACCGATGACGTTGATGAACAGGATCAGCAGGCCGGCCACCGCATCGCCGCGCACGAACTTGCTGGCACCGTCCATCGAACCGTAGAAGTCCGCTTCCTGAGCCACTTCCAGACGCCGGGTCTTGGCTTCCGCCTGATCTATCAGGCCGGCATTGAGATCGGCGTCGATGGCCATCTGCTTGCCCGGCATGGCGTCCAGGGTGAAACGCGCACTGACCTCGGAAATCCGCCCCGCGCCCTTGGTCACCACCACGAAGTTGATCACCATGAGGATGATGAACACCACCAGACCAACCACGAAATTGCCGCCGATCACCACCTCACCGAAGGCCTGGATCACCTTGCCGGCCGCATCCCCGCCTTCATGACCATGCAACAGCACCACCCGGGTCGAGGCCACGTTGAGCGCCAGACGCAGCAAGGTCGCCACCAGCAGGATGGTCGGGAACGCGGCGAAATCCAATGGCCGCAATGCATAGGCGCAGACCAGCAGCACCACCAGCGACAATGCGATATTGAAAGTGAAGAACACGTCCAGCAGAAACGGCGGCACTGGCAGCATCATCATGCCCAGCATCGCCAGCAGCAGAATCGGCACGCCCAGGCTGCCATGGCGCAGCCCCGCCAGGTTGCCACGCATGGAGTTGATGACTTGACTGTGATTGACGGCCATTACCCTGAGTGTCCCCGAAACAAAAAAATGACGAAAAAGTTCCCCAGGCAGCACTCAAGCAAGAACTGCGCCAGGTATTCAGCGAGCTGAGCCGGGTACGGCCTGCCCTCTCCTCACCCTCACACCTCACATCGTCATCCGGATGCGGAGGTCCACCCGGGACTATGCTCTGCAGCCCCGCAGGGTTAGCATGACCAACACATCCCGTTGTCCCGGAGCCAATATAATGACTTCTGCCGTACCGCTCTCGATCCTGGATCTCTGCCCCGTCACTCTCGGCTCGACCCCGGCCCAGGCGCTACACAACAGCCTGGGTCTGGCCCGTTTCGCCGAACAGGAGGGCTACCACCGCTTCTGGGTCGCCGAGCATCACAACATGACCGGCATCGCCAGCGCGGCCACCTCGGTGGTCATCGGTTATCTGGCCGCCGGCACCGAGCGCATCCGCGTCGGCTCGGGCGGCATCATGCTGCCGAACCACTCGCCGCTGCAGATCGCCGAACAGTTCGGCACCCTGGAGTCGCTCTATCCCGGGCGTATCGATCTGGGTCTGGGGCGCGCTCCGGGCACCGATATGGCCACCGCCCGTGCCCTGCGCCGCGGCCGCACCGATGGGGAAGACTTTCCACAGATGCTCGAGGAGCTGCGCTACTATTTCGCCGAACCGGAACCCGGCCAGCGGTTGGTGGCGGTGCCCGGCGCCGGCCTGAACGTCCCCATCTGGCTGCTCGGTTCCAGCACCTTCAGCGCCCAGCTGTCAGCCAGTCTCGGCCTGCCCTTTGCCTTCGCCGGCCAGTTTTCGCCCGATTACATGATGGCCGCCATGCAGGGCTACCGTGACAACTTCCAGCCCTCGGCGGAGCTGGAACGACCACTTGCGATGCTCGGCATCAACGCCTTCGTCGCCGAAACCCGGGACGAGGCGCATTACCTGGCCAGCTCGCACCAGCAGTCCTTCCTCAACATGATTCGTGGCGAACGCGGGCAATTGCGCCCGCCAGTGGAAGACATGGATGCGTTGTGGCAACCTCATGAACGCCATCAGGTGCTCTCGACCCTGGCCGGGACCCTGATCGGCGATGAGCAGAGTGTCACCCAGCAGATGGCCGATCTGCTCCAGCGCAGCGGCGCGGATGAACTGATCATCAACAGCCCCATCTATGATCAGGACAAGCGCCACGACAGCTATCGCCGGCTGATGAAAGCCGCGCGCATGTGATTGCGCCGGCAGACCAATAAAAAGCCGAACTTTGCCGCACCAGCCCTTTCCAAACTCATAACCACAGCTGTCAGCCCCCCACCAGTGCCGGGGCGCTGATGGCGTGTCCGGATAGCTCGCGCAATGGCCAGCCGCAACACCAGCGTAACCGGCTGCGCCAACCGCCGACTGCCCTAATGATTCTCACCCGTCGGGAGCCATCGCATGACGCATATCCCCCGCACCCCCGCCTTCGACAGCAGCAAGGCCTTTCTCGACAACGGCTACCAGTTCATTTCCGAACGCTGCCGGGAATATGCCAGCGACATCTTCCAGACCCGCATCATGCTGCGTCCGGTGTACTGCGTCAGCGGCGAAGACGCGGCCCGGATGTTCTACGTACCCGGTCGCTTCACCCGCAACGGCGCCATGCCGCCGACCACCCTGTCACTGCTGCAGGATCATGGCAGCGTGCTGACGCTGGATGACGAGGAGCATGCCCGGCGCAAGGAAATGTTCATGGGGCTGATGGGCCCTGCCCGCCTGGCGCAACTGATGGAACTGTTCGAGGCGGAGTGGCGGCGGCGGATACCCGTCTGGCAGCGTCAGCCATCGGTGATATTGCAGGATGAGGTTGAGCAGGTTCTCTGCCAGAGTGTGTGCCAGTGGGTGGGCATCAGCCTGGACGAGGATGAGCTCAGACAGCGCACGGCCGAACTGACCGCGATGATCGAAGGCGCCGGCAGCATCGGACCGCGCAACTGGAAAGGCCAGTTGCTGCGCCAGCGTACCGAACGCTGGGCGCGCGAGCAGATCCGCGCAGCACGCGGCCTGTCTGGAGAAGACCGTCCGCATACGCCGCTGGAGGTCATCGCCCACCACACCGCGCTGCACGGCCACCACCCGGATTACAAGACCGCCGCCGTGGAGTTGCTGAATCTGCTGCGTCCGGTGGTTGCGGTAGCGCGCTACATCACCTTCTCGGCCCTGGCCCTGCACCAGTATCCACAATACCGGGAACGCCTGGCCCATGCCGAACCGGGCCTGGCCGAGATGTTCTCTCAGGAGGTGCGCCGCTACTATCCATTCTTCCCGGTCGTCGGTGGTATCGCCCGGGAAACTTTCAGTTGGCGCGAGCATCAGTTCAAGGCTGGCGACTGGATACTGCTGGATCTGCACGGTACCAATCATGACCCGCGCCTCTGGCAGCAACCACACGACTTTCATCCGGAGCAGTTCGCCAGTTGGGACAGAAGTCCATTCAACTTCATCCCCCAGGGCGGCGGCGAATACTCCCATGGTCACCGCTGCGCCGGCGAATGGCTGACCATCGAGCTACTCAAATCCGCCCTGCACCTGCTGACCACCAGCATGCGCTATGAAGTGCCAGCGCAGAACCTGGATATTTCCCTGTCCCGCATGCCGGCGACGATACACAGCCGCTTCATCATCAGCCAGGTACACCCCGCCGGCTCGGTACAATAGATTGCCGAACCGGGGCAAACCTGCGTAAAATGCGTCGCGCTGCGGGTGTAGCTCAATGGTAGAGCAGAAGCTTCCCAAGCTTACGACGAGGGTTCGATTCCCTTCACCCGCTCCATCAAGCCATGGAACTCGAATGGCTTCCTCATCTCTCCCCCGATTCAGTCCCGACAGCATGTAGAACTGCGCGGTCGGTAAGGCTCCATGATGACAGTTACAACCCGGCCCGACGATCCTTTCAGCGGCCGCCCCTTCATTGCCGCTCTGGCCATCGCAGCCCTGATGCTGGCAGCCGCCAACCTGCGTGGCGGCCTGGTGGTCGTAGGCCCCCTGGTGATGGAAATCCGCGACGCCCTCAACATCAATGCCAGCGCCTTCAGCCTGCTTACCACACTGCCGTTGCTGTGCTTTGGCGTGGTGTCCATTTGCGTACCCTGGCTGTCTCGACGCTGGGCTCCTCAACGATTGGCTATCGCCGGCCTGTTGGTGATAAGTCTGGGCGTCGCCCTGCGCCTGCTGGAGCAATACCCGCTGGTCATCCTCGGCACCCTGCTGCTGGGCTCGGCCATCGCCGTGCTCAACGTGCTGATCCCGGGCCTGGTCAAGTCCTTTTTCCCGCGGCAGGTAGGGCTGATGACCGGCCTGTATTCGGTCACCCTGAGCCTGGGAGCGGGTCTGGGGGTCTATCTGGCGGTGCCGCTGATGGAGCAGTTCGGCAGCTGGCGCTACCCGGTAGCCTTGTGGGCACTGCTGCCCCTGTTCTGCCTGCTGTTCTGGCTGCCCATGCTGCGGGTGAAAAGCGTGCAGAGGATCGGCAGCCGGACGCGGATCAGCCTGTGGCGAGACAAGGTGGCCTGGTCCATCACCCTGTTCATGGGACTGCAGTCCTTCTACTTCTACTCCATGGCCACCTGGTTGCCCAAGATACTGCTCGAGAGCGGCCTCGATGCCCACCAGGCCGGCACCGCCACCGCGCTCATCAACCTGGTGAGTATTCCCTTCAACCTGTTCGTGCCCATGCTGGCGGCCAGGATGCGTAACCAGCGCCTGCTGGTGCTGGGAACCTTCGTCACCTCCTTTGCCGGGTTGGCCGGCCTGTGGTGGCTGCCGTCAGCCGCGCTACTGTGGGCCTCGCTGATCGGTGTGGGATGCGGCTGCGCGCTCAGCCTGGCTCTGTCATTCTTCGTGTTGCGGGCCGCCAATCCGATCCAGGCCACGGCGCTGTCGGCCATGGCCCAGAGCATCGGCTACCTGCTGGCGGCGCTGGGGCCCTTCTCTCTCGGCCTGTTGCGCGATCTCAGCGGGGCCTGGCACTGGGCGCTGGGCACCCTGCTGGTATTGCAGCTGCTCCAACTCGGCTTTGGCTGGTATGCGGCCAGGCCAGTCAGTGTGATAGCGGATCAGGAACGCTAGGCGGCCCCCCAAGGAAGAGTTGAAGGAACACGATCACTTCAGCTGCAAGTCCTGCAGCGCTGCGGCAAGCTGTCGCCGCTCCGCATCCCGCAAGGTCTTGAGCGGGGCCGGCAGGCAGGGCTCTTCGGCATGACCAAGCAACTCGGCCGCAGTGGCCACCACCCGCAGGCTCCCGTGCCGGCGAAACAATGCCCAGATCAGTTCCAAACGCCCGGACAACTGGATGGCAGTAGAGCAGTCACCGGCCTGAGCAGCACGGGTGATATCTAGCAGGGTGGTCGGGAACAATCCGCCGAGCGCCGAGTACCAGGCGTCGCACCCACCCAGCAATCCTGTCACCGCCGTGGCGTCTCCGCTGATACCCAAGGTCACGTGGGGCGGCAACAGTGCTCGCAGACGCTCAACCCGCGCGTGGACGGTGGCAATATCACCCAGCACCGGGGGAATCTTGATAGAGCACACATTCGGCAGTCTCGCAATGCTGGCATGCAGCTCATCGCTGAACTCAAAATGCGTGGTGGCGGGATTGTCATACACCACCAGGGGCACGGACAGGGCACCACTGACCGTTTCGTAAAGGCCGAAGACCTCGTCAGCAGTCAGCGGCTGGTAGGACATCGGCGCCAGCAATACCGCCCCGACCCCGGCCTGCTGCGCATCCTCAGCCAGCGCCAGCACCTCGGAGGTATTCAGCGCCGCGATACCGACCATCAGCGGCACACCACCGGCATGCTGCGCTGCCAGTTCGGCGACACGCCGACGCGCGTCGCGGTTCAGATACGCATAGTTGCCGGTCGAGCCCAGCACGCATATGGAATCAACTCCTGCTACCGCAAGCCGCTCCATCAGCCGGGTGAATGCACTCTCGTCGATACGGCCATGCTGCAAAGGCGTCAAGGGAAAAGCACTAAGGCCGGTGAACATTGAACACTCCCGCTGAAAGTAGTCTGTCATGACGTTGCCAGGCAGACATTGCCAAACACCTCGGCAATGTTTACAAAATCTAGCACATAATTCATTATGTCCTAGGACAAAGTTAGGCCGAGACTTGAATAATGAGCACAGACGACAGCATCCCCTCCGGGGAGACCCCGCTTCTGCACGACCTGCACAACCGCTGGCCGCAAGCGGAATCGATAGAGGATTTCCAGCGTAACCTGGCCGCAGTCCATGCGCGCATTGCCGCAGCCTGTCAGCGGGTGGGCCGCGAGCCTGCAAGTGTGCGACTACTGCCCGTCAGCAAGACCAAGCCCGAGACCAGCCTGCGCCTGGCCCATGCCGCTGGATGCCAATGGTTCGGTGAGAACAAGCCCCAGGAGGCCTACCGTAAATGGGAGTCGATGCAGGAACTGAACGACGTGCGATGGTCAATCATCGGCCACCTGCAGACCAACAAGGCCAAGCTGGTAGCGCGCTTTGCCAGCGAGTTCCAGGCGTTGGACAGTCTGCGTGTGGCTGAGGCGCTGGAGCGGCGCCTGCAGATCGAAGGCCGGGCCCTGGATGTGTTCGTCCAGGTCAACACATCCGGCGAAGCCAGCAAGTTCGGCCTGCCTCCCGATGAGGTGGCGGCCTTCCTGGGTAGGTTGCCGGCATTCTCCGCACTGCGGGTACGCGGCCTGATGACGCTGGCATTGCTCTCGGGCGAAGCCAGGCAAGTGCGCAAATGCTTTGTGCGGTTACGTAATCTGCGTGACCAGCTGCGCCAGGATGCCCCTGCTGGTATGTCTCTGGACGAACTGTCCATGGGGATGTCCGGGGACTTCCAGATTGCCATAGAGGAAGGCGCCACAGTGGTACGTGTCGGCCAGGCCATCTTTGGCGCACGTTCCACGCCCGATAGTCATTACTGGCCGGCTGCGACCGGTACAGGGCCGGAACAGTGAGCCCAGCCTGCTCTCCAGAAGCCAGGCATGCCCCGCCAGCACCGACGACTGGCTGCTACTTGCATTCCATCATCCATCTTGCAGAGTGAAACCATGCAGATCCATCGACTCATCATCCACCGCAATGAAAGGCTGCTGGGCCATTTCGACTCCGACGTACCCTGGTCGCGGGAGGCCGTGCAGGATATTGCGGCACGCCTGCCGGAAGCGGACGGTTACCGACTCGAACTCCTTGTCGCCAGCGAGCAGCAGCGGGTACTGGAAAGCGGCCCCAACGGGGTACGTTTGCTATACAGCACCCCGCTATTCACCCCAACTTCCATGCCGGAAAGCTCCTGAACATGCCTACAGCCTCTTCTTTCCTGATGCCTGTCTACACGCGCCAGCCAATATCCTTCGTTCGCGGTCTGGGCGCCACACTATGGGATGAGGATGGGATCGAGTACCTCGATGCCATCGCCGGCGTTGCCGTCACCAATATCGGCCACGCTCACCCGGAGGTTGCCAACGCGATTGCCGAGCAGGCCGGTCTGCTGCTGCACACCTCCAACATGTTCGGCATTCCCTGGCAGGAGCGCCTGAGCAGGCAGTTGTGCGAGCACTCTGGCATGCAGCGCGGCTTCTTCTGCAACTCCGGTGCGGAGGCCAACGAGACGGCTCTCAAGCTGGCGCGCCTGCATGCCAACAAGCAGGGCATATCCCAGCCCCAGGTGCTGGTGATGGAAAACAGCTTTCACGGCCGCACTTTCGCCACCCTGGCAGCCACTGGCAACCCCGCCGTGCATCGCGGCTTCGAGCCACTGATGCCCGGCTTCGTACGCCTGCCCTACAACGATACCGATGCCGTACGCCAGGCTGCCGATTGCATGCCGAACATCGTCGCTGTACTGGTCGAACCGGTACAAGGCGAAGGTGGTGTACGGCCCGCCTCTCCCGCCTATCTGCAAGCGTTGCGTTCGCTCTGCGATGAACGAAACTGGTTACTTATGCTGGACGAGGTGCAGACCGGCATGGGGCGTACCGGTGCCTGGTTCGGCTTCCAGCACACCGGCGTGCTGCCTGACGTCATCACCCTGGCCAAGGGGCTGGGCAATGGTTTTCCCCTCGGTGCCTGCCTGGCCAGGGATCAAGCCGCTGCACTGCTGGCCCCCGGCAGCCACGGCTCCACCTTCGGCGGCAATCCGCTAGCCTGCCGGGTCGGCTGCGCCGTCATCGAGGTGATGGAACGCGAGCACCTACCCGAACGTGCCGCACGGCTGGGCGAGCGCCTGCTGCAGGGATTGCGTGCGAATCTGGACGGGTTGCCGGGTATCACCGATATCCGCGGGCTGGGGCTGATGGTCGGCATCGAGCTGGACAGACCATGCGATGATCTGGTGCACAAGGCACTGGTGCAGGAGCGCTTGCTGATCAGCGTAACCCGGGGCAGGACCATACGGCTGTTACCACCGCTGATTTGCAGCGAAGCGCAGATCGACGAAATCACCCGACGCCTTACCCGATTGCTGCGCTGAGCATCGCCGGAAAGCCCTCAGCCGAGGCAGTCCCGGATATCCTCGGCCAGCTTTTGGCACTGTGCCGGCTCGATGTCGGCAATGGTGATCCGCAATCCTCGCACAGGTTCCTGGACCGAGAAGGTTTCGCCGTGGCGGATCAGCCAGCCCCGCCGGGCCAGGGCCAGGGCCACGGCCTGATCATCCGTCTGCAACGGAATCCATAGATTGAGGCCATCCGCCTGCTCCATGAAGTCGACACCCTGGTCATGCAGAGCGCTCTCCAATGCCTGACGCCGTCTGGCATAGTCATCGCGCGCCTGACCCAGCAGCTCGATGGTCTCGGGGGTCGTGACCGCCACCTCGACCAGGTCCTGCAACAGATGGCTGACCCAGCCCGTTCCCGATGTCAGGCGCAGGCGCAACTGGCGGGCAGTCGCCCCGTCACAGGCAACCGCAGCCACCCGGATATCCGGCCCCAGGGCCTTGCTAAAGGACCTGATCAATGCCCAGCGGCTGGCATTGTGCGGAATCACCGAATGGTAAGGTGCGCTCGACAGCAGGGAGAAATGGTCATCCACGATCACCAGCACCTGTGGATACCGGGCCAGCACCCGCGACAACGCCCGGGCGCGCCTGTCGCTCAGGTTGCACCCGGTCGGGTTGTGCGCGCGTGGGGTCAGGATGACCGCCTGCACGCCCCTGGCCAATGCTTCCTCCAGTTCGTCCTCGCGCAGCCCTTGCCCATCAACAGGCACGCCAACAGGCTGCAACCCCATGCTGCGCAGCGTGTTGATGCTACTGAGAAAGCAGGGATTCTCCACCGCCACCTTGTCCCCGGCTACGAGGTAGGAACTGAGCAAGCGCTCGATGGCATCCACCGCACCATGCGCCAGCTCGACCTCGAATGATGCCGGACAATCCGGCTCGCACCACTGGCGGATATAGTCCGCCAGAGAGGCATTGACGGTAGGCTCCCCATAGAGCCGGGGCCTGTAAGGCCTGGCCCGCAGCGCAGCGGTCACCTCCGGCAGCCAGGCAAGGTTGGGGTTGCCACTGGCCAGATCCGTCAGTGGCGTACCTGGCAACGCCCCTTCCTGTTCACCGGACAGGAAGGGGTCACGGATAATCGTACCCAGGCGCCCCTGGGTGATGGCGATGCCCGCGGTGGCGAGGCGGCGGTAAGCTGCGGCAACGGTGTTCCGGTTGACCCCAAGCTCCACCGCCAGCTCCCGTACCGGCGGCAGGGATGCCCCCGGCGGCAACTGCTGGGACTGCACCAGCGCCCGCACAGACTCGAAGATCTGCGCAGCGGTCTTGCCGTGGATATTCATTCAGTCCTGCCGGCTTCGCAGCAGCGCCTTGCCCACCCACGACCGCGCGAACTGCCAGGCACAGCGCCCGTTGCGGTTACCGCGGGCCTGGGCCCAACGGATCGCTTCCTTCTGCAACTCCTCATCCCACTGCCACTCCAGGCCCAGCTCCTGCGCCATGCTGGTCAGCCAGTGGCGGACCACATCCAGATAATGGTCCTGGGTGAACGGATAGAAGGACACCCACAGGCCGAAGCGGTCCGACAGGGCGATCTTCTCCTCGATTGCCTCACCGGGATGCAACTCGCCATCCACCATGCTGGCACCAAGGTTGTCGCTGCGCTGCTCAGGCAGCAGGTGACGACGGTTGGACGTCGCATACAGCAGCAGGTTGTCCGGGGTGGCTTCCACCGAACCATCGAGCACGGTCTTCAGCGTCTTGTAGGCGCTGTCGCCAGCTTCGAAGGCCAGGTCGTCACAGAACAGCAGGAAGCGCCACGGCTGCTCGCTGATCTGCGCCACCAGCGCCGGCAGGTGCACCAGATCGCCCTTGTCGATCTCGATCAGGCGTAGGCCCTGATCGGCCCAGGTGGCCAGCAGCGCCCGTACCAGCGAGGACTTGCCAGTGCCCCGCGCGCCCCACAGCAAGGCGTTGTTGGCGGGCAGTCCCTTGACGAACTGCTCGGTGTTGGCTTCCAGCAGTTGTTTCTGCCGGTCCACCCCCACCAGGTCACTCAAACCATGCCCGGCGGTGATCTGCAACGGCTTGAGCCAGCCGCTGTCGCCCTGCCCGACCCAACGCGCCGCCTGCACCCTGCTCCAGTCTATCTGGGGCGCCACCGGTGGCAGATTCTGCTCATAGCGGTCGAGAAAACGGACAATGCGCTGCATGAAGTCGGCGGTACTGATATCGGACATGGATCATTTCCTGAAAGACGGGAAGGACAAGCTGTCACGCTTATGGAAGAGCAAAACCCATGACAGGTCAACCGCTTAGCGCTTATTGCCCAGACTGGCACGGTGACCGGCTCCGCTTTCAGCTGCGAGGCTCCAGGCGCAGGCACACCGAGTTGATGCAGTAACGCAGCCCGGTCGGCGGCGGGCCGTCGGGAAACACATGCCCCAGGTGGGCATCGCAGCGCGCGCACAGCACTTCGGTGCGGTGCATGCCATGGCTGTAGTCCTCCGTGGTAGTGACCGCCTCCTCGGTGACCGGAGCGTAGTAGCTGGGCCAGCCACAACCGGCATCGAACTGGGTATCGGTATCGAACAGGGGCGCATCGCAGCACACGCAATGGTACCGACCAGGCTCGCCCTTGCGGTGGAACTCGCCGGTAAACGGCCGCTCGGTACCCTTCAGACGGCATACCTGGTATTGCGTGTCGCTCAACTGTTCACGCCAGGCATCGTCCGTTTTGATCACTTTATCCATGATTTCCTCCACAAGGTTGTCGTTCGGGCTTTCTTCGCCGCAATCGCAGTCGTATCATGCTCGCTTTGCTTTTGCGGTCACAGCCCATTCTCATCAACCGATGATTTACAGGTAAGTATCATGCAGGTTAGCAAGTCCAACAAATTGGCCAATGTCTGCTACGACATTCGCGGGCCGGTCCTGCGCCATGCCAAGCGCCTCGAAGAGGAAGGTCACCGGATTCTCAAGCTGAACATTGGCAACCCGGCCCCTTTCGGTTTCGAAGCGCCCGAGGAAATCCTCCAGGACGTGATCCTCAACCTGCCCACTGCCCAGGGCTACAGTGACTCCAAGGGACTGTTCTCCGCGCGCAAGGCGGTGATGCACTACTGCCAGACCAAGCAGATCCAGGGTGTCGGCATCGAGGACATCTACCTGGGTAACGGTGTCTCCGAGCTGATCGTGATGGCCATGCAGGCGCTGCTGAACAACGGCGACGAAGTGCTGATCCCGGCCCCGGACTATCCGCTGTGGACCGCTGCGGTCAGCCTGTCCGGCGGCAAGCCGGTGCATTACCTGTGTGACGAGCAATCGGAGTGGTACCCGGATATCGAGGATATCCGCAGCAAGATCACTCCCAACACCAAGGCCATGGTACTGATCAACCCGAACAACCCCACCGGCTCGGTGTACCCGCGCGAGGTGCTGGAGCAACTGGCCGAGGTCGCCCGGGAACACAAGCTGCTGGTGCTGGCCGACGAGATCTACGACAAGATCCTCTACGACGGCGTCGAGCATGATTCCTTCGCCGCAGTGGCACCGGACCTGCTGTGCCTGACCTTCAACGGCCTGTCCAAATCCTACCGTGTGGCGGGCTTCCGTTCCGGCTGGATGATCATCAGCGGACCGAAGCAGCGCGCCGCCAGCTATATCGAGGGCCTGGAAATCCTGTCTTCGATGCGCCTGTGCGCCAACGTACCGTCGCAGCATGCGATCCAGACCGCGCTGGGCGGCTATCAGAGCATCAATGACCTGATCCTGCCCGGCGGCCGCCTGCTGGAGCAGCGTGACACCGCCTGGGAACTGCTCAACGAGATTCCCGGTGTCAGTTGCACCAAGCCCAAGGGCGCGCTCTACCTGTTCCCGAAGCTGGACCCCAAGGTCTACCCGATCCACAACGACGAGAAGATGGTGCTGGACCTGCTGCTGCAGGAGAAGATCCTGATCGTCCAGGGCACGGCGTTCAACTGGCCGTGGCCGGATCACTTCCGCATCGTCTCGCTGCCGCGCAAGGATGACCTGGAAATGGCCATCGGCCGAATCGCCAACTTCCTGCACGGCTACAAGCAATAGATTATCTTGCAGCCTGGGCACATGCCATCGCCCGGTGGTCCGGGGTGTAACGCCCCGTTCCGCGGTCGGGCGCTATGCCTGCTGCTCCCGGCGCGCTGAAACCTGCCGTCGAGCAGGCGCTCGACAACCCGGGGCTGCTGGAAGCAACTCAACCCGACACGCTTTGAAACAGACTGTCGATTGAATCCCGCGCCGCCAGCCCCAAATATACTCCCCAGGTATCCATAGGAGCTTCACTTAACATGATGCGTATTCTGCTTTTCCTGGCGACCAACCTTGCCATCGTCCTGGTTGCCAGCATTACCCTGAGCCTGCTTGGCGTCGGGAGTATCCATGACGGCCAGGGTGGGATGAACCTGACCGCGCTGTTGATCTTCTGTGCAGTGATCGGTTTCGCCGGTTCCTTCGTTTCCCTGTTCCTGTCCAAATGGATGGCCAAACGCAGTACCGGCACGCGGGTGATCACTCAACCGCAGACCCGTCAGGAGCAATGGCTGGTTGATACCGTGGCCGAACTGGCCAGAGATGCCAATATCGGCATGCCGGAAGTCGGTATCTTTCCGTCACGGGCGTCCAACGCCTTTGCCACCGGCTGGAACAAGAACGCTTCACTGGTAGCCGTGTCCGAGGGCATGCTGCAGCGTTTCAGCCCGAATGAAATCAAAGCGGTCATGGCCCATGAGATCGGCCACGTCGCTAACGGCGACATGGTCACTCTGACCCTGATCCAGGGTGTGGTGAACACCTTCGTGATGTTCTTTGCCCGCATCATCGGCAACTTCGTTGACCGTGCGGTGTTCAAGAACGAGGGCAGCGGCCCGGGTATCGGCTATTTTATCGCGACCATCTTCGCCGAAATAATCCTCGGTATCCTGGCCAGCATCATCGTCATGTGGTTCTCCCGTCAGCGTGAATTCCGCGCCGATGCGGCGGCGGCACAGCTGACCGGCAGCGGCAACATGATCGCCGCACTGGAACGACTGCGCGCCGAACAGGGCATCCCGGTGGAAATGCCCGGCGAAATGACCGCCTTCGGCATCAACGGCAACCTGAAGAACGGCTTGGCCGGCCTGCTGATGACCCATCCGCCGCTGGAGCAGCGCATCGCCGCCCTGCGCGCCGGCAACTATCGCTGAACAGCAGCCGAGCGGTAAATAGACCCCCGCCCTGCTGCGGGGGTTTTGCTTTTCAGCTTCTACTGCAGCTTAAGCAAGCAACTCCCTGATTCTATTGCGGTTGCGCTTGACCCTGGAGGACCGATCTCAGCATGACGGCCCGTACCAGAGGCCTGCAGCCGGCTCCAGACAAGGCTTTCCAGGATATTTTCTGTCATCCCGCAGTCACAAGACTGGTCTATGCTTTGCTTTGTGTCAGGCACCGCAGAGCTGCCGACACCTTACCCGATGAGAACTGATTTGGAGAAAATCCATGAGTCTACAGGTACAGCAGAAGCAGCGTTCCCTGACCGATCACCTGCCCCGCCCGTCTCTGCAGGCACGGGGCTATCTGGTGGATGAGCACGGTCGGGAGATTGCCATTACCGAACGCATGATCCAGCAAGCCTGTGAAGAACTGGACCAGCAATGGGTAGCGCCCCGTTCAGTCGCCAGCCGCTAACACGAAACCTGCCGCCAGCAGTCTCCGGGCCGCCTGCGGCTCGGACGCGGCGGTCCTGATACGCAGCAGATTGCATTCACGACGCAGGGGATAATCCTTGCGCAACCGATCGAACCCCTCCCGACTGGCCTGTTCCGACTCCGCCGCCCCCAGCATGGCGCGCAGCCGGGCATCGTCATCCCGCACGTCATATACCTGACGCAACGCCTTGGCCAGCAGCCAGTCCGGCGGCGCGCCAGGTTCCACCTGCCACTCCCCCGCCCCGGTACGCGGCGCCAGCTGTTCCAGGCTGAAACTCGCCGGCGCCTCGAGGAAACTGCACAGGGCCTGATAGACCTGCACGGTGCCACGCAACTTGCCGTCGAGACTGTAACCGGCGATATGCGGTGTCGCCAGCGCGCAGCGGGCCGCCAACCGCGGGTCGACCAGCGGCTCGGTTTCCCAGACGTCCAGCGCCACCAGCAGGTCATCGCGCTGCTGCAGCACCCGGTACAGGGCGATGTTGTCGATCACCGGTCCGCGGCTGCTGTTGATCAGCCAGGTACCGCGACGCAGCGCACGCAGGCGCTGCTCGTCGAGCAGATGGTGGGTGGCATGCGCACCACTGGAGGTCAGCGGCACATGGCAGCTGATCACATCACAGCGGCTGATCAGTTCATCCAGGGCGACAAACCCCTCCTCCCCTCGCTCCGCGCGGGGAGGATCGCAGAGCAGGCAATCGATGCCCAGCGCCTGCAGCGTGGTTGCCAGCCGGCTACCCACTTCACCGACGCCGACGATGCCGACGGTCCTGTCCTGCCAGGGCCTGGCGCTGCGCTCGGCCAATGTCAGCATGCAGCTCAGCACATACTCCACCACCCCACGGGCATTGCAGCCCGGGGCACTGGCAACCTCGATACCTGCCGCCGCCAGTCCCGGCAGGTCCAGGTGGTCGGTGCCAATGGTGCAGGTGCCGACGAAACGCACCGGCGTGCCGGCCAGCATCGCTGCGCTGACCCGGGTTACCGAACGCACCAGCAGCACATCCGCATCCTTCACCGAGGTGTGGTCGATCAGCCGTCCCGGCAGCCGGGTCAGGCGGCCGAATCCGGTGAGAAATTCATCCAGCAATGGAATGTTTTCGTCAGCGACTATGTGCATGACTCTGCTCCCAGGGTTTGACTTCATTGTCGGAAGGCATCCGCCATCTGTCCAGCCTGGCGCCGAGCGTGGCCGCTCACAGGTGATCGATGCAGAAGGCCTGGCTATCCAGTGCGGCGCCGGGACGGTAGTACTCCAGCAGCGCATCGACAAAGGCGGCCGCCCGCTGGGGGATACCGTTGTCCAGATAGTGCTGCACCTGCTCGATGACGCGCAGCTTGAATGGGGTGGAATCGGTGGCTTCGCCACTGAGGTTGTCCAGGCTGACCCGGAAGCTGTGGCCGGCCGCCTCGCAGAACAGCCACTCCAGCGCCTGCGGCTTGACCTCGACCTGCTCGAAGGCGCCCTGCTGTGCGCTGCTGCGGCCATCTGGTGCATACCAGTAGCCGAAGTCGACCAACTGCCGGCGGGCCTCTCCGGCCACACACCAATGGGCGATCTCATGCAACGCACTACGGTAGTAATCACGGGTGAAGACGATGCGATGCATCGACTCCTGCGCATCGGCCGGCAGGTAGATCGGCTCTGCTGCTCCGCCGACCAATCGGGTGTTGTACTGTGCGGCAAAACAGCCGGCGAACAGGCGGATCAGATCCTGGCAATCGTGTTTCATCGAGTGGTGGACAATACCCGGCAAATTGATAGGATGGGCTGCTTTTCCCAGATGCAGTAGCAGATGACTACCCAGGATACCCCCTCCCGTTGGCGCCGCAGTGTAACAGAATTGCGTGCGCTGATCTGGCTTGCGCTGCCGATCATCGCCGCGCAGATGTCGCACACCCTCATCGGTTTTGTGGACACGGCCATGGCCGGCCGGGTCAGTGCCGTGGACCTCGCCGCGGTGGCGTTGGGCAATTCGTTCTGGGTCCCGACCTTCCTGTTCCTGACCGGCGTACTGATGATCATCACCTCCAAGGTGGCCGCCAGCAGCGGTGCCGGCCGACCGGAGGACAGCGGACCGCTGGTGCGTCAGGGGCTCTGGCTGGGCCTGTGCCTGGGCATCCTCGCCGGGCTGGCGCTGTGCGCTGTGGAGCCGGCGCTGTACTGGGCGCAGGTCGATCCATCCTTGATGCCCAAGACAGTCGCCTATCTGCAGGCCGTAGCGCTGGGCTTTCCGGCCATCGGCATGTACCAGGCACTGCGCGGCCTCACCGATGGCATGTCACGTACCAAGCCGAGCATGGTAATCGGTTTTCTCGGCCTCATCCTCAACGTCCCGGTCAATTACGTGCTGATCTATGGCAAGCTCGGCTTCCCGGCCATGGGCGGGGTCGGCTGCGGCGTGGCCACCACCGTGGTGATGTGGTTCATGCTTGGCTGCATGCTGATCTACCTCAAGCGTTCCAGGATCTATGACGCCTGCCGCCTGTTCGAACGCTTCGAGTGGCCGCGCTGGACGGTGCAGCGCGGCCTCCTGAGCCTGGGCCTGCCGATCGGTATTTCGCTGTTTTCCGAAACCAGCATGTTCGCCCTGATCGCCCTGCTGATCGGCAGCCTGGGTGCCGTCGTGGTGGCCAGTCACCAGGTGACCCTGAACTTCACGTCACTGGTATTCATGGTGCCCTTCAGCCTGGGCCTGGCGATCACCGTGCGGGTAGGCCACAACCTCGGCATGCAGGGTGCCCGTGCCGGATTGTTCGCAGCCAAGGTCGGCATTGCCGTGTCACTGGTATTTGCCACCCTGGCGGCGGGCAGCATCTATCTGGCGGCGGATCTGCTGCCACACATCTATACCAACGACCCGCAGGTGCTGGCGCTGGCCACCAGTTTGCTGTTCTATGCCGCGCTGTATCAGTTCTCCGACTCGGTGCAGGTGGCCTGTGCCGGTGCGCTGCGTGGTTATCAGGACACCCGCATACCGATGCTGCTGACCATGGTCGCCTACTGGCTGATCGGACTGCCCAGCGGCTATGTGCTGGGACTGACCGACCTGCTCGGACCGGCGCAGGGGCCGGCGGGGTTCTGGAAGGGATTGATCATCGGGCTGACAGCCGCGGCGCTGTTCCTGTCGATCCGCCTGGCGGTGGTCGGTGGACGGCGCAAGCGCCAGTTCCCGCTGGACAGCAGTCACCTGCTGCGCAAGTGAGCCGTGATGGCGTCGTCAGTCGGCGCCGCCCTTGCGGATCAGGTAGCGGAACTCCCCTGCCACTTCCTGCTGCTCCAGCAACTGGTGGCCGAGGAAACTGCAGAAGCGCGGAATATCGCGCTGGGTGGATGGGTCGGTAGCCAGCACTTCCAGACATTCACCCGCCGGCAGGTCACGCACGGCATTGTGCAACAGCATGACCGGCTCCGGGCAGAACAGCCCTCGGGCATCGAGTTGTGCTGAAGGTGGGGATACGGCGTTACTCATGTACGGCTGGTCCTGTATTGCGATACGGGGATTATCCGCAAAAGCATTGGCTCTTACCAGTTACCGGGTCCGCATCGCGGCGGGGTGCCGCGATGCGGCTGGCAGGCATCACGGACTATTGCACCCGGTAGCTACCCGCATGCAGCACCCGCACATGACAGGTGACTTCCTCGCGGTCCGTATACAGCTGCTTGCAGGCGATCGTCGCACGGATGTCAGCGGCATCCAGCGCATCCTGCACGTGCTCCAGACACTGCATGACTTCCCGGTAGCGCTGCTTCATCGGCAACTTGAAGTTGATGATCGCCTCACGGCACCAGCCGCGGGTCAGCCAGCGGGACAGTAGTGCGCTGCTGCGCGCTGGCTTGTCGACGATATCGCAGACCATCCACTGTACCGGTTTCTTCGGTTTGAACAGATAGCCATCGGCCTGCACATGCTCCACCTGGCCGCTGTCCATCAGGTTTTTGGCCATGGGGCCATTGTCCACCGCAGTGACCTTCATATGACGGTTGACCAATTGCCAGGTCCAGCCGCCGGGTGCAGCGCCCAGATCCACCGCGGTCATGCCCGGCGCCAGCCGGCTATCCCACTCGTCACGCGGGATGAAATGATGCCAGGCCTCCTCCAGCTTGAGGGTCGAGCGGCTGGGCGCCTCGCGGGGGAATTTCAGGCGCGGGATACCCATCGGCCAGGCGGCGGCGTTGTTCGCCCAGGACCAGCCGACGAACAGCCGTTCGCCACTGTCGAAGAACACATGCAGGCGCGGCGCCTCGACCTTGGCCGGACGCACGAAGCGGGTCTTGGTCAATGCGCTTTCCAGCGGGCGACCAAGCTTCTTGGTCAGCGCCGCTAGCGCCTTGCCATCATTGGTGTCGGCGGTTTCCAGCCATAGCTGCGATGCGATCGGCCCCTTGGCACAGGCAGTGATGATCGGCGAGATGCGATCCTCTGCCGGCACCTCCAGCCAACTGCCCAGCGCCCATTGGCGGACGAAGATCAACTGGCGGAAATCCAGCTTGCGCATCAGCCTACCGGCATCTCCTTCTTCCGGGCAGACGAAACGCACCACGGCCGAGCCATCCGCGGTAATCGCATAGCCGGCAATCCCCTGCTCCCCTGCCAGCGCCTGCATTTCAGCGGCAGCCTCACTTTCAAAACCCGGACGGCAGTGCAATAACAATTCCTGCATGACAAACCCCTGCGCTGGTAAGGGGCGCTACTCTAACGCTGCCGAGGGGTATCAGGCCAGCGGCAGCTGCCCATCGGCAGAAATGCGCCCCGGCTTCGGGCCAGCACTGAATGAAACTCATCATATAAATGATAAACTTCGATTTCGCTCATGTTAGAGGCCGCCGCCATGTTAGAACTACGCCACCTGCGCACGCTTGTCACCCTCCGCGAGGCGGATAGCCTGGTGGAAGCCTCGGAGCGGCTGCATCTGACCCAGTCCGCCCTGTCCCACCAGCTCAAGGATCTGGAACAACGCCTGGGCACCACGCTGTTCGTGCGCAAGACCAAACCGGTACACTTCACCAGTGCCGGGCTACGCCTGCTGCGGCTGGCGGATAACCTGCTGCCGCAGGTGCGGCAGGCCGAACGCGACCTGCAACGTCTGTCCGGTGGCCAGGCCGGGCGCCTGCACATGGCCATCGAATGCCACAGCTGCTTCCAATGGCTGATGCCAACCATCGATCAGTTCCGCAATGCCTGGCCTGAGGTCGAAGTGGACTTTGCCTCGGGCTACTTCTTCGCTCCCCTGCCGGCACTGGCCCGGGGCGAGCTGGACCTGGTGGTGACCTCCGACCCGCAGGATATCGCCGGCATCAGCTATGTGCCGCTGTTCACCTACGAAGCGGTACTGGCGATCGGCAACCAGCATCCACTGACCAGCCGCAGCCATATCGAGCCCCGGGACCTGGCCAGCGAAACCCTGATCTGCTATCCGGTGGAGCGCAACCGGCTGGATATCTTCAGCCAGTTCCTCGACCCGGCCGGAGTCGAGCCCGCAGATGTACGCAACGCGGAGCTGACCATCATGATGATGCAACTGGTGGCCTCGGGGCGAGGCGTATGCTGCCTGCCGAACTGGGCCATCACCGAGTACCTGCAACGCGGCTATGTCAGCGCGCGGCGGCTGGGCAGCGAGGGACTGTTCGGTACGCTGTATGCCGCGGTACGGGAGGACATGCTGGATATGTCTTACATGCAGGATTTCCTGCTGACGGCCAAGGATATTTCCTTCGCCACGCTGGAAGGGGTAACGGCAAAGAACCTGGCTGGATAGAACGGAACACGGCGCCGTCATGCGTGCCGCTAACGAATACAAACGTCTCATGATGGCACTTAGACACACAAGCGAGACGACTCACTCAGAATGAGATCGCCGTCATGATGTCTCGATTTTCACCCTTATAGGCGAGTGTCGCCTTCATAAACAGAGTCTAGGGTTTGTCTCGAACTGGGCGTCGTAGCTGGGTGATCCGGGCTGCCCGTTCACTATCCCTATAAGAAACCAACAAGAGACTCGATCATGAAAGCACCTGCATTCAAGTTGACCAGCCTGGCCCTGGGCATGCTGCTATCCGCCAGCGCCCTGGCCGTCAACCCCGGCAGCCCCGATCCAGATACTGGCTCCGGCTTCCCCGGCGTCTCCGACTTTGCCGCCAGCGGCCCATTCTCGGTCACCAACAGCAACGTCAATACCACCTGTGCCGTGTACCGCCCGCGTACTCTGGGCGAAAACGGCCTGCGTCATCCGATCATCCTCTGGGGCAATGGTACCGGCAGCTCGCCAAGCACCTACAGCAACCTGCTGCAACACTGGGCCAGCCATGGCTTCGTCGTCGCGGCGGCGCGCACCTCCAATGCCGGCAGCGGCGAGCAGATGATCTCCTGCCTGGACTATCTGGTTGACCAGAATGGCCGCAGTACCGGCACTTTCGCCGGCAAGCTGGACGTCAACCGGGTCGCTACCGCTGGCCACTCCCAGGGTGGCGGCGGCAGCATCATGGCCGGTCAGGACAGCCGGATAACCGCGACCGCACCCTTCCAGCCCTACACCATCGGTCTCGGTCATCGCAGCTCATCGCAAAGCAACCAGAGCGGCCCGATGTTCCTGATGACGGGTGGCGGCGACACCATCGCCTCGCCCACCCTGAATGCCCTACCGGTATACAACCGCGCCAACGTACCGGTGTTCTGGGGCGAGCGCCGCTCGGTCAGCCACTTCGAGCCGGTGGGCAATGGCGGCGACTACCGGGGGCCATCCACAGCCTGGATGCGTTATCACCTGATGGACGATCAGAGCGCCGAAAGCCTGTTCTATGGCAGCAATTGCGGTCTGTGCAGCGACAGCCGTTGGGACGTGCGACGCAAAGGTATCAACTAGACCGCGCAGCGCGGACAGCAAGGCCGGCCACCCTGAGGGTGGCCGGCCTTTTTTCGTTACCCCATACCGTCTCGCTGATAGCAAGTCTGACTCATCAAGGAAACGGCTTGGCCGACCGAGCGGTCCTCTGCCATTCGGTCATGGACGGGACACTTTTATCCTTGGTATCATCCCGCTACTATTATATTTAAAAAGTACAATATGGAAGACGCCAATCCTATGAGCATGCAACCCACCCCCCTGTCCATGGCCCTGTCACAACGCAAATCCGACGAGCGAGCCACGCCGTTGAGCGCCTTTCGCATGGCGCGCCGCTGGTGGCTGGAAGGCCGTCGTCTGAACCTGTCGCTGCTGGCCGAAGAACTGGGGATTGGCCGCGCTACCCTGATGCGCTGGGTAGGCAACAAGGACCTGCTGATGGGCGAGATTCTCTGGTCGCTGTACAAGGGCATCTACGATCAGGCAATCGAGAAAGCGAGAATCGACCACCCGAAGCGCGGCATCGACTTTCTCGGACAGATCTACACCGACGTGAACGTGGCGCTGATCAATGCCAAACCCATGCATGATTTTCTCGCCGCCGAGCCGCAGTGGGGGCTGCAACTGCTGACCTCCAATGTCTCGGGATTGCAGCAACGTCTGATCGATGAGTGGGAAGCGCTGTTCGAGGAAGAGATCGAAGCCGGACGTATCAACCCGGAAATGGACGCCAACAGTCTGGCCTATTTCATCATCCGTATCGGCGAAGGCGCGATCTATTGCGACCTGATCTGCGGTCGTACACCTGACCCCGAGCGCGCCGGCCAGGCATTTCGCCTGCTGGTCAACGGCCACACCCGCTGAGCGGCGCAGTCAGCGCCGACGCAGCGGCCACTCTATGATGAAGCAGGCTCCACCCAGAGCCTGCGACCCCTCCGCCCGGGCCCGGCCGCCATGCCAGAACATGATGCGCCGCACGATCGACAACCCCAGACCATAGCCACCCGATGCACGCGTACGACTCAGGTCCATGCGCATGAACGGGGTGAAGATCTTTTCCCGGTAGGGCTCCGGGATGCCCGGCCCATCATCCTCGATGGAGATCCGGCACATGCCGTGTTGCACCCGAGTGGTGATCTTCACCTGGCTGCCGGCGTGGCGCATGGCATTGCTGACCAGATTGGTGATGGCCCGCTGCATGTAGCGCGGCTCGGCATCGATATGCCGCCCCAGGCCCCAGGAATTATCGATGTGCTCCAGATGGATGTTGGCATCGAGCGGCGCCAGCTCGGCCATGACATGCTCGACCATGCGCGGGATGTTGGTCCCTTTCATGGTGATCGCCGGAGCGCCCTGCTCCAGCCGTGCATAGGTGAGGATCTCATCGACCAGGCGATCCAGCTCGCTGAGGTCGCCGTCCATGCCTTCGATGAAGCGCCTGCGGTCGTCGCCGGTCTGTGCGCTCTCGAGCATTTCCAGGCCAAAGCGCAGACGCGCGACCGGTGTGCGTAGCTCATGCGAGACCGCGCCAAGGGTCTCGCGCTGGATGCGCATCAGTCGCTGCAGGTGATCGGCCATTTCGTTGAAGGCCCGTGCCAGGCGGCCAACCGAATCAGGGCTATCCATATCCACCCGGAAATCCAGATTGCCACGACTGATATTCACCGCCGCGCTTTCCAGGGTCATCAACCGCCGCTCCAGCTGGCGCACCAGCAGATAGATCAGCAGGCCGGTGAGCATCAATGTCAGCAGTCCCATGATCATCAGCAACTCAGGCGGATAGGCACTCATCTGATACAGTGGCCCCAACTGCAGTATCCACTGGGTGCTGGGAATCTTCAGGTACAGCAGGATCGAATCGCCATCCGGCCCCAGGGCCATCACGGTGTCGCTTTCATCCAGCCGCCGCAGCTGGTCCGGATCCAGACCCGACTCGCGCACCCGACTCAATTGCAGCGGATAACCGAAGCCCTTTTGCCGGCGCAGCTGTTGCAGGCGCGCCGGCATATCCGACTCGGGACGGCGGATCAGCTCATCGGCAATCAGAAACAGCGTGGCACGGCCCAATTGCTCGGATACACGCTGAATATCGGCAGTCAGCACCGCCTCGCCCTGCATATCCACCAGCACCAGAACGCGGACTTCGTCATTGTCGGTGGGGCGCACCAGCACCCGGCCCTGGATCAGTTTCGACCAGGCGGCGGAGTCGAGCTGCAACTCGGGCAATGTCTGGATATGCAGCGGCACGCCCAGCAGCCGCTGCCATACGTTCATTACCTGCCGGCGTTCCGAGTCATCCATCGGCTGCAGGTTGTCAGCCATCAGCCGGAAGGTGCCGCTGGCGATACGTTCGCGGTAATCCTCGGCACGGATGCCATTGATCTGATGAATGGTGAGCAGTGCTAGCAGCGACACGGTGACCAGCACCAGCAGCATGCCGCCATAGATGCGCAGGAAGATCGAGTTCACGGCGTACCCGGTTCCGGCGCAACGAACAGGTAGCCCTTGCTGCGCACTGTCTTGATCAACCGTGGCATATCCGGATCATCACCGATCTTCGGACGAATGCGCGAGATGCGCACGTCAATGGAGCGGTCCTGGCCGTCGTATTCGATTCCGCGCAGAGCGACAAAGGTTTCCTCGCGGCTGAGAATGCGGCCGGCATTGCTGGCCAGCAACCACAGCAGATCGAACTCGGCACCGGTCAGGTCAATCAGTTCACCGTCCAGCCAGGCTTCACGCCGGGCGTTGTCGATGACCAGCGCACCAAAGGTCAGGCGCGTGCGCGGCTGCTCTGGCGTCTCCGCCTCGGTACGCCGCAGCAGGGCACGGATGCGCGCCAGCAACACCTGCGGACGCACCGGTTTGTTGACGAAGTCGTCGGCACCGGTTTCCAACCCCTGGATATGGTCCTGGTCGTCGCTGCGGGCGGTGAGCATCAGAATCGGCCGGGCAAACCCCGCCTCGCGCAGGCGCCGACATACCGACAGGCCATCCTCCCCCGGCAGCATCAGGTCAAGCACGACCAGCGATGGCGGATGGGCAAGGATTCGTTCGACTGCCCTGGCCCCATCGTCGATCAAATCGATCTGCAAGCCCTGGGACTGCAGAAACTCGCCAATCAGAGCGGCAAGCTTCGCATCATCTTCAACGATGACGATTCGTTCTTTCTCTGCGTGCATTCCGTTACCCTTGGGTTACTTCCGGAGGTGGCCGCAGATTGTATCATCAGCAATAAAAAAGGCCGGCACCTTGCCGACCTTTCATCTTGGAGCTGCAGAGCTGGATCAGGCCTTGTCGATCCGGTCCTTCAGATTTTCCTTCACCTTGCCCTTGACCTGCTGGGCTTCGCCCTTCCGTTCCTGCATGTGACCTTCGGCACGAGTACTCGGCTTGTCGCTGCTCTGCTTGACCTTGCCGACCATCTCGTTGGCCTTGCCTTTGATTTTGTCTGTGGTGCTACCCATGATCTGAACCTCGTATTGTCCGCTACAACTGTTTGGACAAGGCGAAGCGTTCAGATGTTGCATTTATTTCACCAGCAGTACCGGCACCGGCACATCGTGCACCACGCGAGTGGCGACCGAGCCCATCACCAGATTGCCCAGGCTGCCCATGCCGCGGGTACCCATTACCACAGTAGTGCAGCCAAGGCGCTTCACCGCCGCGACCACTTCGGTAACCACATCGCCCACCACCTCATGGGTCTGGTGACTGATGGCCGCCGCCTGCAGCATCTGAACCGCCTCGGCATTGACCTTCTGCGCATGATTCATCGCACCCTTGCGCAGGTCATCGAGCATGGCCGCCGGCACATAGTTGCCATAGAGGTTGGGCTCGCGCTGCACGTTCAGCAGATGCACCTGGATATCTGGATAGGCCTTGGAAAACTCCACCAGGTATGCCACCGCCCGCTTGGCGGACTCCGAGCCATCAAATGGAACCAATACGTTCTGCATAGCTACTCCCCTTGTTATCGTGCTGTTCTTTTCAGAGCATAGCTGCTAAAGCGCCGCCGCGCATTTGATCTGCGTCAACAGGACGCGGGAAAAGCCGACTTCGAGGGGAGCAGGCCTCAGGCGCGCGGCAGGGTCACACCGCGCTGGCCCTGGTACTTGCCGCCGCGATCCTTGTAGGACACTTCACAGTCCTCGTCGGATTCGAAGAACAGCATCTGTGCCACGCCTTCATTGGCGTAGATTTTCGCCGGCAGCGTGGTGGTGTTGGAGAACTCCAGGGTCACGTGGCCTTCCCACTCCGGCTCCAGCGGGGTGACGTTGACGATGATGCCGCAGCGCGCATAGGTGCTCTTGCCCAGGCAGATGGTCAGCACGTTGCGCGGAATACGGAAATACTCGACGGTGCGCGCCAGCGCGAAGGAATTCGGCGGGATGATGCACACATCGCTCTTCACATCGACAAAGCTCTTTTCATCGAAGTGCTTGGGGTCCACCGTGGCCGAATGAATATTGGTGAACACCTTGAACTCGTCGGCGCAGCGTACATCGTAGCCGTAGCTGGACACTCCATAGGAAATCACCCGCTGACCTTCCTCACCACGCACTTGGCGCTCGACAAAGGGTTCGATCATGCCGCATTCCTGCGACATGCGACGTATCCAACGATCCGATTTGATAGTCATGGGCGTGTTCTGATCCAAGCGTTAAAAAGACGCTGCATATTACCGGGTATTGAGCGGACACTAAAGCCCGCCGGTGGTCGTCGCACCACCGGCGTAGCGCAATGCTTCAATCGTCGCTGATACTGATCTCGGGCATCGCGGTCTGGTTGGCCTGGCCTGCGATCCGTGCCCCGACATGACGCGCCATATCCTGGTAGAGCAGGCTGATCTGGCATTCGGGCTCGGCAATCACCGTCGGCTTGCCGCCATCGGCCTGCTCGCGAATCATCAGGGATAGTGGCATGGAGCCCAGCAGGTCCACCCCGTATTCGTCCGACAGCCGCGTGCCGCCGCCTTCACCGAACAGGTGTTCGACGTGGCCGCAATTGGAACAGATGTGCACCGCCATGTTCTCCACCACGCCCAGCACCGGAATATTGACCTTGCGGAACATCTCGATGCCCTTGCGCGCATCCAGCAAGGCGATATCCTGCGGCGTGGTAACGATCACCGAGCCGGTGACCGGCACCTTCTGCGCCAGCGTCAACTGGATGTCGCCGGTGCCCGGTGGCATGTCGATCACCAGGTAATCCAGCTCGTCCCAGGCGGTCTGCGTCAGCAACTGCATCAGCGCCCCGGAGACCATGGGCCCGCGCCAGGCCATGGGCGTGTTGTCATCGGCGAGAAAAGCCATGGACATCACCTGCACGCCATGGGCCTGCGGTGCAACGAACCATTTCTGCTCCCGCACCTGCGGCCGGGTACCCGCGGGCAGGCCGAGCATCAGGCCCATGCTCGGACCATAGATATCCGCATCCAGCACACCGACGCGCGCCCCTTCGCGGGACAGCGCCAGGGCGAGGTTGACCGCGGTGGTGGACTTGCCTACCCCGCCCTTGCCGGAAGCGACGGCGATGATGTTCTTGACGTTGGCCAGGGCCGGAATGCTGCCCTGGATGGGAGCGGCGTGAACTTCCCAACCCACCTGCACCGTGGCCGCCTCGACCCCCGGCACGTTCTCCACCGCCACGGTCAGCATCTGCGCAATACCACTGACGATATTGCCCGCCGCATATCCCAGGACGATATCGACACTGACCCGGCCACCATCGATCTGCAACGAGCGCAGGCAACCAGCGGCGAGGAGGTCGGTCTTGAGGTAAGGATCCTGATAACTGGCCAGGGCCTGGTCTACAGCGGTGCGGTCAATCTGGGTCATGGTATGCATCCAATGGAAACGAAATCCCCTTCATGCTACTGCCTGCGCTGCCGATTGACCACGCCATGTACTGCTATTTCAGGGAGTTACCGACTCCGCAGCGTCATCGCTGGCGTTCCTGGTCTGGTCCCCTTCACCGGTCACCGGCGAGGTGCGCGTTTCAATGGAATGAGTAGTATCGGTCGGTGCTATCGGCTCCTGCTCGGCGAGTCCTTCCTCCATATGCTGCTGCAACAGGGTCAGCAGGCGTCCCCCGCGGGCTCCAGCACTGTCCATGAGCCACTCGCGCATCGGCAGGCCGCGATCCTGGAAGGCCGCACGCTGCTCGGCGGTGAGATGGATGATCTCCACATCATCGCTCTGCCCGATGGCCTCCAGCCACTCGGCATTGGTTGAGGCCTGGCGTTCATGGATATAAGGCACCAACTCCGCCACCGTCTCCTCGATGGCCTGCTCATGGTCGTCGGACAGATTGTCATACCAGTCGCCCTGCGCGACCAGAGTGGCGATGTGCTGCCCCTGCCGGGCCAGGATCAGATAGTCCTGTGATTGCGGCCATCCCGCCTGCTGCAGCCTGGACAGGGTCTGCACACTGCCATCGACCTGGTCCGTCTGCAGCGCCTCGGCTACTTCCTCGCCCGTCATGGTCACCGGGTTGGCGCCGTAGGCACTGTAGGTCTCGCGCAGCACCGGGTTGTCGGCCATGCCCAGGCTCAGGCCGGCAAGATCCTCGGGAGTGCGGATCGGTCGGTTCGCCGTCCACACCAGCCAACCCTCGGGCACCAGTGCCAGAGGCTGCAGCTCGTGCTCACGGTAGGCATCGACCAGATCGTGGTGCTTGCGAAACCCCTCATCATTCAATATGCGTGTATTGCTCTGCTCATCCTCGCTCAGGGCAAACCCCAGGCTGAACAGCTGCGACTCGGGAACCACCTCGGTCAGGACATCCGAGGCGAGTGCCAGTTGCAGCGACCCATCCTGTAGCTGGGCCTGGATCTCGCCGAGACTGCCAAGCCGGCCATAGGGGAACAGACGCACTTCGACTTCGCCGGCGGTCTTCTGGCTGATGATCTCGGCAAAGCGGTTGGCGTACTCGTACTGGAGGCCGTCGTCACCCTCTTCCAGGGCGAAGCGCCAGATTTCCACCTGACCGGTGGCCGGCTGTTCATCGGCCAGGGTTTGCGCCTTCTGCTGTTCGTTATCACCACAGGCCGCAAGCACCAGAGCGGCAGCACCTATCAGAGCATTACGCCATATCATGGAACCGTCCTCGCACATTGTCCTGATAAACACAATAAAAAGTAACACAGGAGGGGACTGTGTCCATGTTATGGACAATGTAATCACCCGATATTCGCGATAATAATGTCGCCCGGTCGGAAGTGCTCAGCAGCAAAACCAGACTATTGTCCAAATCAAGGCTGCCGATAGCATAGGTTGAGAAGCAGTCATCGTTCTCGTGGATGCAAACAATTATAACGCTCCGCACAGGAGCACCGAGGGAACCATGCAGGATATTCCTACCTCCACCTCCTCTCGAATCACTTCCGTCAGGCTGCCTACCCTGCCTGCCGGAGGCGCAGCATTGTCTCTGACCGTCCTCATGCTGGGTGCGCTGTTGCTGTGGCAGAGTAGCGGCCTGGTCCAGCTGCTGGTGTGGCTGCTGACCTGCCGGCAACCACAGGCCTCATCACTGCTCACGCGACTCGATCAGGCCAATGCCTTGCAGATCGATCTATCAGCAACAGCCGAACATGCTGACTGCGCCAGCAGCCGCGCGTTCGCCGGTTTCAGTGGTCGCCTGCGCAACATGCTGCTCGAATTGCAGCAGCAGAGCCTGAGTATTGCGCTGGCGTCGGCGAAGAACCGGGTTCTGGCCGAACGCACGGAAAACGAGGCAAAGGTGCAACAGCAACTGTCCGAGCTGATTTTCCAGGCCAGCGACCAGACCAGCAGTGCGCTGCAGGATATTTCCGCCCGCACCAGCAACATCACCGGGATGACCGCGCGCAACCTGGATGGCGCCAGGGCCTCGCAGATGCAACTGACCGAGGCCTGCGACCGCATGCAGCAGATCAGCGAGGCGATGGCCAGCTTCAAGGGCAATATCGCGGCACTGGACGCCAGTTCGGCACAGATCCGCACGATACTCACCACGGTGCAGAACTTTTCCGCGCAGACCAATATGCTGGCACTGAACGCAGCGATCGAGGCCGCCAGGGCCGGCGAGCAGGGTCGCGGGTTCGCGGTGGTCGCCGATGAGGTACGTAGCCTGTCGATCCAGGTTGGCGATGCGGCCGACCAGATCGACCAGTTGATGGAGCAGATGCTCGGCGCCATGACCGGTGCCGAGCAGCAGACCCGGCATATGCAGCAGCATTCCGATGACGCGGGTCAAGCAGTACGCGTGGCAGCCGAGCAGTTCGGCCAGATGGTCGAGGACTTTCAGCTGACCAACGACGACCTGCTGATGGTCAGTAGTGCACTGGAACAGCTATCGGTAGGTAACCAGGAAACCCATCAGCACAGCAGCGCCATCCGCGACAGCAGCCTGAGCATCAGCAACAACATGGCGCAGAATTTCGTGCTTGCTGACCACCAGCGCGATGACAGCAACCTGGTGCTGCAGGCACTGAGCCTGTTCCGACTGGGCGAGGGCCGCCTGGAGCAGATCAGCGACATACTGCTGGGCCGTCGTGCCGAACTGGAAGCCGTGCTGGAGGAACTCGACCGGCGCGGCCTGGACATGTTCGACCGCCACTACCAGGCCCTCGCCGACCAACCGGGCAAGCACCGGGTCAGTTGGACCGACCCCTTCCGCGAACTCGTGCAACCGCTGCTGGACGCATGGGACTGCGGCGGCAAGGATGGCATCCTCTATATGACCGCCATCGACGACCGCAGCTATATGGCTGCCGCCCGCACCGCCGCCTCGCAGCCGCTGAGCGGCGACGCACGCATGGACAGCATGCGCAGCACCCATATGCGCTTCACCATCGACAACCCGGTGGAACTGGAGAACCTGCGCAAGTGCACCTACATCAGCATGGGTACCTTCATCCTGCCGAATGGTCGGCCGATCTTCGTGCAGTTCGTCCCGCTGATGCTCAACGGCCGGCGCTGGGGCACCCTGACCGCAGGGATACTGCCCGCAGCACTGGGACTGCAATCATGATGAGCCAGACCATCGCACCAGGGCTCATGGGCGGCGCATGAAAGTCGCCGCCCGGTGCGCTGCCTGCCCGATCAGTTGCAACTGGTCCATGCCGCTGCTCTTCAATGGTTTGAAGTCATGGTCGCCGGACGCCAGCCAATTCACCTGGATCTGCTCGGACAGCTCATAACCCTCGACCTCTTCAGGCTTGCCGAAGGGGTCACGGGTCCCCTGCAGGATCAGCGTCGGAGTGCGCAACTGCGCCAGGTGCGCGGTACGCGGCTTGTCCGGTTTGCCCGGCGGATGAAAGGGATAACCAAAACAGATCAGGCCAGCGGCACCCAGTTCGTCAGCCAGCAGGCTGGCGACTCGCCCACCCATCGACTTGCCGCCGATGAACAGCGGCCCGGACAATGCCTGATAATGCAGCCGAAAACTGTCCTGCAACACCGGCATGGGGTTGGGCGGGCGTTTGCCGCCCGACTCCCGGCGGGAGGCCATATAGGGGAACTCGAAACGCAGCACCTTTATACCCTGTGCCGCCAGCGCCGCGGCCAGCAAATCGAGGTAATCGCTGTCCATTGGCGCTCCGGCACCGTGAGCCAGCAACAGGGTCGCCGCGTCCGGTCCGCCAGGGGACGTTTCAAGAAAGGATGGGGTCATGCGCTTCACTCCTGGTAACAGTGCCGCTGGTCAGTCCGGATCATTTTTTATGGACCAGTTTTTTTGGTCCGGCGCCTTGATTTCGGGCATGTGCGACATCATGCCACAGCGCGGTGGCGGAACCATCCCTTCACAGCTCCGCCCCCTGGGCTTATCCTTTGCTCCCCGGTAATCCGGCCTGGGATGGGTATCGCCCCGGCCCCCGGGAAGGCCTGACGGAGCAGACGCGGAGGTGTATTGTTGCGGGCGCTTTTACCGGCGATTTCCTTTCCCCAACCATACGCTCTAACCGCCGAAACCCTTCGCCCGACCCTCCCGGCCACTGGCCATTACGTTGACATGTGTCATTGCAAACAATACGGGCATTCCTCATACTGCCGCCGCTTTGACCCCCTTTAACCTTTGCTATCCGTGGAATCTCTCGCATGAGCACAGCTACCACTCCGACAGCCTATAACTATAAGGTGGTACGTCAGTTCGCCGTCATGACGGTGGTCTGGGGTATCATTGGCATGGCTCTAGGTGTCTTCATTGCCGCCCAGCTGGTCTGGCCAGCCCTTAACTTTGACCTGCCCTGGACCAGCTTCGGACGCCTGCGCCCGCTGCACACCAACGCGGTCATCTTTGCCTTCGGCGGTTGTGCGCTGATGGGCACCTCGTTCTACGTGGTGCAGCGCACTACCCAGGCGCGCCTGTTCTCCGACCGCCTGGCGGCTTTCGTGTTCTGGGGTTGGCAGGCCGTCATCGTGCTTGCCGTGATCACCCTGCCGCTCGGCTATACCAGCACCAAGGAGTATGCGGAGCTGGAGTGGCCGATCGACATCCTGATCACAGTGGTGTGGGTAGCCTATGCCGTGGTGTTCTTCGGCACCATCGTCAAGCGCAAGATGAAGCACATCTACGTAGCCAACTGGTTCTACGGTGCCTTCATCATCACCATCGCCGTGCTGCACATCATCAACAACCTGGAAATGCCGGTCAGCATGTGGAAGTCCTATTCCATCTACGCCGGTGCGACCGATGCGATGATCCAGTGGTGGTATGGTCACAACGCGGTAGGCTTCTTCCTGACCGCCGGCTTCCTCGGCATGATGTACTACTTCGTGCCCAAGCAGACCGACCGTCCGGTGTATTCCTATCGTCTGTCGATCGTGCACTTCTGGGCGCTGATCGGTCTGTACATCTGGGCCGGCCCGCACCACCTGCACTACACCGCCCTGCCTGACTGGGCTCAGACCCTCGGCATGGTGATGTCGCTGATCCTGCTGGCACCTTCCTGGGGTGGCATGATCAACGGGATGATGACCCTGTCCGGCGCCTGGCACAAACTGCGCACCGACCCGATCCTGCGCTTCCTGGTAGTGGCCCTGGCGTTCTACGGCATGTCCACCTTCGAAGGCCCGATGATGGCGATCAAGACCGTCAACGCCCTGTCGCACTACACCGACTGGACCATCGGTCACGTACACGCCGGCGCTCTGGGCTGGGTTGCCATGATTTCCATCGGCGCCATCTACCACATGCTGCCAAAGGTGTTCGGCCGCGAGCAGATGTACAGCACTGGCCTGATCAACGCCCACTTCTGGCTGGCGACCATCGGTACCGTACTGTACATCGTCTCCATGTGGGTCAACGGCATCACCCAGGGTCTGATGTGGCGCGCAGTGAACGTCGACGGCACCCTGACCTACTCCTTCGTCGAAGCGCTGGAAGCCAGCCACCCGGGCTTCATCGTTCGCTGGATCGGCGGCCTGTTCTTCCTGATCGGCATGCTGCTGATGGCCTACAACTCCTGGCGCACCATTGCCGCGTCCAAGCCGGCCGAAGCCCAGTCTGCAGCCCAGATCGCCTGAGGATTTGATTGATGAGACAGCATGAGATTGTTGAGAAGAACATAGGCCTGATGATCGTGCTGATCGTGATCGCGATCAGCTTCGGCGGCCTGACCCAGATCGTCCCGCTGTTCTTCCAGGACGAAACCACCCAGCCGGTGGAGGGCCTGCGCCCCTACACCGCGGTGGAGCTGGAAGGCCGTGACATCTACATCCGCGAGGGCTGCGTCAGCTGCCACTCGCAGATGATCCGTCCGTTCCGCTCGGAAACCGAGCGCTACGGTCATTACTCCGTTGCCGGTGAAAGCGTCTGGGAGCACCCCTTCCTGTGGGGCTCCAAGCGTACCGGTCCGGACCTGGCCCGTGTCGGCGAGC
>Ga0172382_10001490_pt1 | contig 41875 bp, 37 predicted proteins | sample Leawel138RmetaG_FD_122245 | JGI IMG/M metagenome (GOLD analysis project Ga0172382, IMG submission 122245) | Leachate microbial communities from a municipal landfill in Southern Ontario, Canada - Leachate well 138R metaG | ecosystem: Engineered > Solid waste > Landfill > Unclassified | place...
GGTCTTCGATCTCGAGTTGAGCCAGGTCATTCAGTATCACTTCAGCCGAATATTGGCCGCGGTCGGCATCGTACGCCTCGATCGACGGCCGAAGGCCATCGCCCAACCGTACGTCTGACGGGAACATATCTTCGATACCCCGTTTCAATATTGCGACAATTTCGGGATCTATGGCCCCGACAAGGATTATCCGCAATTTCATGCTGGCCTTCCTATCCTTTCCTGGTTTACCCTGCATCCCCCTGGCGAACGTTTCTATTATGTCACAAAAACGCGATGTATATCAATCACCCATGACGCCGTTCAAGAGTCTGACGTAAACCCGTCTTGATTTCGCCCAAAAACGACTTATATGTATACCTAAATGCTTTCGTTCACCTTCTCGCTCGATCCTGTTCCTCCATTTAGCCTTGGCTTGACAGTCTGGGCCTTGCGACGACGCCCGGACAACAGAACGGACCATTTCGATAAGGGAACGTACAGCCGGGTCCTGTCCGCGGGAGAGACCCCCTTTGAGGTCTCCCTTTCCCAGGAAGGGACGATTGAAAAACCTCGCGTTAGAGTGCGCGTGCAGGGTCCGATCGCGATAGACCGATCACATGTGACGGCGACAATAGTGAAGATGTTCGGGATGCGTCTCGACCTGTCCGGTTTTTATATTCTTGCCGGACAGGACCCGGATCTGTGCAGGCTCGTGGACACGTTCCCGGGACTCAAGCCGCCCCGGTTCCCTACGGCCTTTGAAGCTGCGGTCAACGGCATCGCCTGTCAGCAGTTATCTCTCAACGTGGGGATCCTGATACTGAATCGCCTCTCTCAAGCATGTGCCCCATCCCTGGAAACCGCCCGGGGCCTGCGCCATACTTTTCCCCGGCCGCAGGATTGTCTCAAGCTGAGCGTCTCGGACCTGCGTGGATTGGGCTTCAGCACCAAAAAGGCCCGGTTTCTCCTTGAGCTTGCCGATGCGATCACAACGGGTGAACTCGACCTCGAAGGGTTCGCAGCCTTGAACAGGCAGGAGGCCATCGAGCGTCTCACCCGTCTCAAAGGAGTGGGCCGCTGGACTGCTGAGTACATACTCCTGCGCGGACTCGGGGACCTGTCCGGGTTCCCCGGTGATGATGTAGGAGGAAGAAACAAGCTGCGGACCTGGCTCAAGATCGACAGGCCCCTGTCCTATGAAGACGTCCAGCGGGTCACACAAAAATGGAGGCCATATTCGGGCCTGATATACTTCTATCTCCTCCTGGACGCGCTGGCGAAACAGGGGTATATTCCGGAAGGCAAGCCTTGACAGCGGCTTTTCCTGCGCAGCACGCAAAGACTCACCCCCCGGCGCCCATCAATCTACTCCTTGCGTTACGGATACCGGCATAGGCGATCACTGCGGCAATTGTGAGCGGCAAGACTCCTAGGAAAATGAAGATCAGATCCGCAGGCATCCGGAACCATTCGAGGAAATGGATCAGGGGCTGCTCCTGGAATGCCGCGCTTCGTGCATGCCAGTAGCCGTTGTTCAGGACATCGAGAAACTGGATCACACCTTCGGGAAAGAGGTTCATGAGGACCATGAGGGCGAGGCCAATGTTCAAACCGAAGAATGAGACCTTGATATATTTTTCGATACGTGCCCATTGCACGTCTGTCGATACCTGCCTTAGCGCAAAAACGATGAACGAGACCCCGAGCATACCGAAGACGCCCATAAAGGCCGAGTGCGCATGATTCGGTGTCAGCACCGTGCCTACCTCAAAGTAGCTTACGATAGGGAGGTTGATGAGAAAACCGAATATTCCCGCCCCCACGAAATTCCAGAAACCGACCGACATCAGGAAATAGAAGGTCCAGCGATGCGGTATCAGGATCTCTTTGCCACAGACGTCACACCTCCCCCGGCCCAATTTTATAAAATCCCATGCATCGAGGGTAAGAAGGGTAAGCGGGACGACCTCCCCCGCCGAGAACATCGCGGAAAGTGCGAGGCTGAAGTTCGTTTGCCCGGTCCAGTACCAGTGATGTCCCGTTCCTACGATGCCGGCTCCAAGAAAAAGGATCGCATCGAGGTAGATGATCCTCAGAGCCGTCTGGCGGGTGATCATGTCAAGCCTGTAAAACAGGACGGCGACCATCGTTGTGGCAGACAATTCGAAAAAGCCTTCCACCCACAGGTGTATGATCCAGAAACGCCAGTTGTCGACGACCGTGAAATTGCTCTTGCCGGTAAAGAAAAAGGCAGGCAGGTAAAAAAGAGGGATCGCCGCCGTCGTGACAAGGAATGCCGTGGTGATCTCCTTATTTACGGGGTCTTTCAACGATCCCGCCGCCTCCCTGATGATCAGGATTATCCAGAAAACGAGGCCCACTACGAGGACCACCTGCCATCCCCGGCCCAGGTCAAGGTATTCCCAGCCCTGGTGCCCGAACCAGAACCAGGCCCGGCCGAGCAATTGGCGGATCCCGGCCATTTCGCCCAGGAGGCTGCCGAAAACGACGATCACAAGCGCCCAGAAAAGGAGGTCGACGCCCAGTTTTTGCCTTCCCGGTGTGCCCGATCCTAGGGATGACGCGAGAAAAAGGCCTCCTGCGATCCATGCCGTCGTGACCCACAGGATAGCGAGTTGGATGTGCCATGTCCTGGTCAGGTTGCTCGGGAAGAGGACAGACAGGTCCAGATGGTAAAAGCTCGACGGATCGGCACGGAAATGGGCCGTCGCAGCGCCGACGTTCACCTGCACGAAAAAGAGCAGTGCGGCGACCGCGAAGTATTTTATGGTGGCCAGCTGCGTTTCGCTCGGTACGCCGGGAAGCATCCGGGGATGTATATGTTCTTTTCTGCCCTTCCAGCCAAGATATCCGAACTTTCCAAAAGAAAAAAGGACCGCCGCCGTCCCCGCGAGCAGGGTAATGAGGCTCAGTGCGCTCCACAGGATGGTCTGGGCGGTCGGCCTGTTGCCTGCCATCGGTTCGTAGGGAAAATTGTTCGTATACGAGTAATCCTTTCCGGGCCGGTTGGCGATGGATGCCCAGGCGGTCCATGCGAAAAATGCGGTGAGCTTCTCAATCTCGCTCAAGTCCGATATGGCCTCGTGCGAGAGGCCTCTGTTCACACGTTTTTCCGTAAAGTAATTCTTCCATTTCACTTTCTGGTTCTGATAGGAAAATGCCTCCTCCGGTGTGAACAGGAGCCTTCCCGTCTTTGCATCATAGCGGTTTTCCTTGAGCAGCCGGGCCGTGAGTGCGGTGATGATGGTGCGCTCATCGTCTCGAAGCTCAGATATGCCGCGTCCGTATCTCTGACGGGATATGCCATCGGCGGCATCGACTGAAAGCGTGTGGAGATATTCAGCCGAAAAATCCGGCCCGAGGTAAGCGCCATGGCCCCAAATGCTGCCGTTTTGCATCAGCCCATTTTTGAGAAAAACCTCCTGTCCGGCAAGGATGGTCTCGTTCGTGAAGATAACATGTCCGGAGCTGTCAATTACCTTTTCGGGGATCGGGGGCTCGTTGGTATACGATGTAATAGCGACCCATATCAGGACCACGAAGCAAACGGCCACTATAAGCAGGACCGATCGTTTCCACCATACTGAAAGTTTTTCAGGGGCTTCATCCATGGCTATGACACTCCTTGTTTTGAGGAACTGTGATCAAGGGTAAAAAGCGCATCATTTCGACCTCGACAGCCGAGTATTGTATCCATTAAACCGTCTATATTTCTCCTCCGGCTTCCCCTCGAGGAATATCCTGCTGCCTATGCAGACGTAATCGACGCCGGCATCGTAAAAGGCCCGGAGATTCTCGAGCGAGACACCCCCGTCGGCCCCGATCGTGGTATCCGGAAATCTCTGTCGGGCTGACATCAGTTTTTTCATCACCTCGGGTTTGAACGGGCTGCCGTAACGTCCCGGGTCAACGGTGAGAAATAACAGACCGTCGACATAGGGAACCAGTTTCGCAATACTGTCGAGAGAAGTTTCAGGTTTTATGGCAAGCCCCGTCGCAAGTCCCCTTCCGCTCGCCTCTTTGATAAATTTCAAGGGATCTCCAGGCGCCTCTGCGTGAAATATGGCTTTCTTCAGGGAAGGGCTCTGAATGGCTCTGAGAGACAGCAGTGGTTGCTGCACCATAAGATGCACTTCGAAGGGGATGGTCAGGTCTATGGTATCTATAAGGCCCGGGTCCATGCTCCGGGTATCCACAAATTTACCGTCCGTGATGTCTATCTGGATATAATCTGAAAACCGCTCCGCCTGGCGCACACGCTCCACAAAACTGTCCAGGTCTTCGGCAAGGATGGCGGGGACTATCTTCATATCTGCCCTTCCCTGTGAGATCCGGGCTCCCTGGGGCCGACGGCGTTCCGGTCATACGCCCTATCTTCCGTGCTATTCAGGACGGTCCCGGTCATGCAGTATTCCACTTGCGGCCTTCCCTCTCGAGGAGCGCTACGGCGGCAGGCGGCCCCCACGTTCCTGCCCGGTAGTTCGGGAGATCGGGTGGTTTCTGTGATTCCCACCTCCTGATAATGGGATCGACGACCCTCCACATTGCCTCGATCTCGTCCTCCCGCACGAAAAGTGTGAGATCGCCCTTCAGGATATCCACGAGAAGCCGTTCATAAGGCTTGCGGAGTTCAACCTTGAAGGTGGCGGCATAGCTGAAAACCATATTTACGTAATATATCTGGTTGGTGGAAAATGGGTATTTCACGCCGAAACCCAGCGAGATCTTTTCGTCCGGCTGTATTGTCAATCTCACGACGTTCGGGTTGAGCGCGTCGCATGTTCGGCCAAAAAGCCTCAAGGGAAGTCGTTTCAGCTCGATGCAGATCTCCGTCACCAGCGTCGGCATTCGCTTGCCGGTCCTTATAAAAAAGGGTACGCCCGCCCACCGCAGATTATCGATATATAGTTTTGCCGCAAAGAAGGTAGCCTGATCGGACTCGAGCGATACGTCCGCCTCTTGCCTGTAACCCGGCACAGGCACCCCATCGACGATGCCGGGCCCGTACTGGCCTTTTACCGTGCAATTGTCGATGTACGATTCGTCCATCGGCCGGATGGAGCGCATGACCTTGAGCTTCTCGTCCCGGATAAAATTGGCATCGAAGCCGCTGGGGGGGTCCATCGCGATGAGCCCGAGAAGCTGCATCATATGATTTTGCACAATGTCGCGCACCACACCGGCGTGCTCGTAAAAAATGCCCCTGTGCCCGATGCCTATGTCCTCTGCAACGGTTATCTGCACATTATCGACAAAGTGACGGCTCCATATTTCTTCGAAGATCGTGTTGGAAAAATGGAAGAAGATAATATTCTGGACCGGATCCCTGGCAAGGTAATGGTCGATCCTGTATATCTGGCGTTCGTCAAAGGCATCGGTAAGGACCCTGTTCAGCTCCGCCGCCGAATCGTGATCGCGCCCAAAGGGCTTCTCCATGACGATCCGGATGCTGCGCAAATATTTGCAAAGACTGTGTTCTTTCAGCTTCCCGACGATGAGCGGCGCGGCATCGGGCGGTACGGCCATGTAGTACACGATCTGCCTTTCACCTTCCGGCCCCTGGCTATGCGTTCCCTTTACCTCTTCGCCAAGTCTTCTGTACGTGGTATCTTCCTCGAAAAGTCCCGAAAAATAGTGAATATGACGCAAAAAACGCCCCCATTCCCTTTCGTCGGGGACCTCGTGCCTCAAGGTTTCAAACGACTTCTGCATCATGTCGCAATACTCATCGAAACCCATGTCTAGCCTGTCAAAAACGAGTATGGAAAAATCCTTCGGCAGTTCTTTCTTTGTGTAAAGCTGGAAAAGTGACGGGAGGAGCTTCCGCCGCGTCAGGTCCCCGGCACCCCCGAAGATGACCATCGTAAACGGTTTTACATGCACCGATTCCCGGGGGATGTCGCATACCTGAAGAAAGCGGCCGTAGATCTCGTCCTGCTGGTCCTTTGTTTCCATGCCTTTGACCTCTTTATCCCGTTATGAGCGAATCCCAGTCCGAAGAGAATTTTTCCATTCCTTTCGCCGTAAGGTCATGGGTGATATCGTAATTCTGCCACAGTTTCCCAAGATCGATCTCCTGGTAGGGGATGGGTTCCAGGTCCCGCGCATTATAAACGTAATCTTCGGCTGGCAGGGGAAGGCCTTTCTGCCCCCATTCCTTGAGGATGGCATACGGAGCCGTAATAATGTCCGAGCCGAGCTTGAGTGCATACATAAGATGATCGTACGAACGAACGCTGGCAGTCAGGACCTCCACGTGCCCGTCGCCCGAACGGTACATTTTCAGGATATTGGCAACGACATCCATCCCGTTCTCACCCCTGTCATCGAGGCGGCCGATAAACGGGGAGACATAGACATCGCCCTGTTTTGCCCCTCTCGTCGCGGCATAGACCGCGGCGGCCTGGCTTTGCGAGAAACAGAGCGTCATGTTTATCCGGAGGCTTTCCTTCAGGGCCTGGCTTGCCGCTGTGAGCCCTTCATGCGACGTCGGGAACTTTACGTGGGCGTTCGGTATCCACGAGAACATCTCTTTTCCCTGCTCGAGCATGTCCTTCGCCTGCGTTGACGGTACCGCATATACCTCGACGGATATAGAGCCTTTGGGCATCATCACCGACAACTCCTGAACCACTTTTTTATAGAACGTGAGGAGCTCCGACGGGCAAAATCTCTCGCCCTCGCCCAGTCTTTCCCGCGCTTCGGGGTTTTTCGACAAGAGTGTCGGGTTCGTTGTCTGTCCGTCGAGAAAACCGAGGAGGCCTATGATCTCCCTGGTCTCTTCCGGGTTACCTCCATCGATGAAGATCTTTGTTTCAAGTCCGGCGGGTCTCATATAACCTCCTTTACTTTCCGGATGATAGCACCCCGGGAAATTTCTTCATGATCGAGCAATTCCTGCGGTTTGCCGCTCACCGGCACCTTTCGCACCGCAAGGATGTGAACGGACACGGTATCGTCTGTCGCGCTCTTGACCGCTTCTCCCAGGCCGCCTTCAGCATAATGGTCCTCTACGGTAATGATCGTCCCCGTCGCCTGTGCCACCTCGCGCAGGGTTACAACATCTATGGGCTTGATGCTGTACAGGTCTATAACCCGGACCATGATGCCTTCTTCTTTCAGCGCCTCGTATGCGGCGAGGGCCTCGAAGACTGCGACCCCGGCCGCAACGATCGTGACACGGTCTTTGTTGTGTATGCGTAGGACTTTGCTTCCGCCTATGGTAAACTCGTCGTCCATCTTATAAAGGATGGGCACATTCATCCTGGTCGTGCGGATATAGACAACCCCTTTATGCGCCGCGGCCTGCTCGATGAGCCTCTCGGTAGACACGGCATCACTGGGATACAGGACAACACCGTCGAGCAGGGTCCGGAACATGGCGATATCTTCAAGGCCCATCTGGGAAGGGCCGTCCTGTCCTATGGATACACCGGCGTGCGAACCCGAGATCTTGACATTGCTTTTCGAATACTGATTCATCCTGATCTGGTCGAAGCATCGCGTTAGAAATGCCGCAAAGGTAGAAACGAACGGAATCTTTCCGCGGGCTGCAAGACCCGCGGCCGCACCCATCATATTCTGCTCCGCTATGTACATCTCGAAGAATCGCTCGGGATACGCCTCCTGAAAGATCTCCGAGTATGTGGAATTGCTGACCTCCCCGTCGAGTGCCACGATATTGGGAAATCCGTCTGCGATCCTTTTGAGGGCATTGCCATAAGCCCTTCGGGTTGCCACAGGGGTTTCGACCGCATAATCAGGCTCAGCGATGTTCCGCGCATGGACCGCCTCGGGCTTCACATCATCCGGGGGCCCTATCTTTCCGGCGAGAGATCTGTCAACGGCCCCCATCTCCTGCATCGCCTGTTCGAACTGTTCTTCACTGATCGCCTTGCCATGCCAGCCGTCCTTATCCTCGAGGAAGGAGACACCTTTGCCCTTGATGGTCCTGGCGATTATCATAACGGGCTTGTCCACCAGGGACCGGGCTTTTTCATACGCATCGACGATCTCATCCAGGTTGTGACCGTCGATGCACATGGTCTCCCAGCCGAACGGCGCGATGCGCTCCTCGTAAGCCTTGAGGTTATGTCCGTACATGGTCTCCCCCCGCTGGCCCAGGCGGTTCACATCGATAATCCCGATAAGGTTATTGAGCTTGTAATGCGCCGCGAGCTGGATGGTCTCCCACTGTGACCCTTCGGTCATTTCGCTGTCTCCTAAGAGCACATAGGTGCGGTACGGCAGCTTGTCGAGGTATTTTCCATTGAGGGCCATCCCCAAGCCTATTGCAAGTCCCTGCCCAAGGGAGCCTGTCGACGCCTCCGTGTACGGGAAGGCCACGACCGGATGGCCCTCGAGGCGGCTTCCGAATTGCCTCAAGGTCATGAGCTCGTCGAAGGATACCTGTCCGGCAGCGGCCCACATCGCGTAAAACAAAGGAGAGGCATGGCCTTTCGAAAAGATGATCCGGTCGTTGTTCGGGTTAGCCGGATGGGGAGCGTCGAACCGGAACGTCCCGCCGAAGAGAAGCCCGGTCATCAGGTCCGTGGCCGACAGCGATGAGGTGGGATGGCCGGAACCCGCCCTGGTCGTCGATGCAAGGATGTAGTACCGGATCAGTTTAGCCAGCTTTTCCAGGTATTCCCTGGCCGGTCTGTCATTCATGGTAATTCTCCTGAAGGTCATTGAATGAAAACGCGGTGTTTTCACGATCGATGTTGCGGGGCAGAGAGCACCTGTCCCGTATATGCCGTCTGATGGAATGACGAGGTTCCACCAATCAAACCTCCATATCGTGAGCTCGAATAATGGCTCGTCTTGCTCAAATGAACCTAAGGCGGTGCTTGTGAAGTTTCAAGGGCACGGATAGGACGGCGGTGCTTGGACACGCGATGGTGGCAGGATTACGTACGGCACAGGGTATCGCGGGTTGACGGTACCAGCGAGGTGCATTAGCGTCTTTCATGGAATAGGGCGAAGGATCGGGCATGGTTCGTCGTGAACGACAGCGGCTTTGAGAAACTGTGAGGTGATCTTGGGTCTTGAAGTGTATTGTTTTTGGCCTCTACTCTTCTTTTTTTGCTGCGTGGTGGCCATCGTTGCGGCGATGATAACTGTGTCATTCTTTCTCGGCGAGAGACATGAGGGTCGTGTGGCGGGTGAGCCGTACGAATCCGGAATGCCCCTTACAGCCGTCCCTCAGTTGCGCTTTCACGTAAAATACTATCTCGTTGCCATGTTTTTCGTCATCTTCGATGCCGAGGCACTATTCATGTTCGCCTGGGCGCTTTCAGTCAGGGAACTGGGGCTGCCCGGCTATATCGCTTTCCTAGTGTTTGTCTTCGTTCTCATGATCGCACTTGCGTACCTGTGGAAGCGGGGGGCGCTCGATTGGACGGATGAAAAACGCAAGTCCGCGTTAACCAGGACTTGAAAAGAGCGTGCCATGAAAAAGTCACTGCGGCAAGGTCTCTCGCCCGGCATTACGACAGCGGGCTCCATGGACGAGGCCGTCGGCAAAAACATCGTCCTTTCCCGGCTCGAGGACTTGGTTGCTTGGGGCAGGAAGAACTCGATATGGCCATTCAATTTCGGTCTTTCGTGCTGTTACGTCGAGATGGCGGTTAGCCTTACGAGCCGATACGACATAGCGCGCTTCGGCGCCGAGGTCATCCGTGCATCCCCCCGTGAAGCGGACCTGATGATCATTGCAGGCACCGTGTTCATCAAGGTAGCGCCCGTGATCAGGAGGCTTTACGATCAGATGATGGAGCCGCGCTGGGTGATATCGATGGGATCATGCGCAAACTCGGGCGGCATGTATGACATTTACAGCGTGGTCCAGGGCGTCGACAAGATATTGCCCGTCGATGTGTACGTGCCCGGTTGCCCCCCGAGCCCGGATGCCTTCATGGAGGGCCTTTTACTCCTCCAAAGGATGATCGCCTCACAGGTGCGCCCCCTGTCATGGGCCGCCGGTCCCCAGGAAGTGACCGGGATTGAAAAACCATCGATGCGGGACCTGAAAAGGCCACTCAGACAAAAGGCAACCATGATGCCATCCCCTGACGAGGCGCTATGAATACCGCTGACATATCAGAAAGGAAGGATGTTGTGCAGGAGATACGCGACCGTTTCGGTGATGGCATCATGGCGCAACAACCTGCCCGGGACGGCATTCCCACCGTTTGGGTGGCAAATGACCGGGTAAAGGATGTCCTCAAATACTTAAAGCACGAAACGGCCGGTCCGTACCGGATGCTCTACGATCTTACCGCCATTGACGAGCGCTTCAGGGAGATGAGGCAGGGCCAGCCGGACTCAACTTTCACACTCGTCTACCATCTCCTTTCCCACGAGAGAAACAGCGACGTTCGGATAAAGGTCCCCCTGACAGGTGAGAGCCCACGGGCGGGGAGCATCACTGACATCTGGCAGGCGGCCAACTGGTATGAGCGCGAAGTCTGGGACATGTTCGGGATCCACTTTGACGGGCACCCGGAGCTGCGGCGCATCCTTCTGCCACTCACGTGGACAGGCCATCCGCTCCGCAAGGACCACCCGGCCAGGGCGACCGATATGGGACCGTTTTCCCTGCCCGACGATAAGGCCAAAAGGGAAGAAGACGCACTGCGCTATAGCCCCGACGGTGTCAAAGATGTGATGCTCCTCAATATGGGGCCCCATCATCCGGGCACTCACGGTCTCTTGAGGATGATCCTGGAACTCGACGGCGAACAGATCGTAAACGCCACCCCTGAGATCGGCTTTCATCATCGCGGCGCCGAAAAAATGGGTGAGCGCCAGTCGTGGCACACCTATATCCCCTACACGGACCGCGTCGACTATCTTGCGGGGCCATTGAACAATTTCCCGTATGTTCTTGCGGTGGAGACACTGGCCGGGATCGAAGTGCCCGACAGGGCGAAGGTGATCCGCATCATGGTCGCCGAGCTTTTCAGGATCTCCAATCACCTTGTCTATTACGGCACGTTCTCGCAGGACGTAGGGACCATGTCACCGGTGTTCTTCATGTTCAACGACAGGGAGCGTGTCTTCCATATCATCGAGGCGATCTGCGGAGGGCGCATGCACCCCGAATGGTTCCGAATAGGAGGCGTGGCGCAAGACCTTCCGAAAGGGTGGGATGGGTTGGTGCGGGACTTCATTTCCTCTATGCCCCGCCGGCTCAAGGAATACGATGGCCTCGTCTTGAAGAACCGCATTTTCAAGGGCCGCACGAGGGGCGTCGGGGTCCTGACCGTGGATGAGGCTATCGACAGGGGAGTGACTGGCCCGAACCTGAGGGCCTGCGGCCTCGAGTGGGACCTCAGGAAGAAGCGCCCGTACTCGGGATACGATCAATTCGCATTCGACGTACCCACCATGCCCGATGGCGATTGTTACAGCCGCGCCGTTATCCGCGTCGAGGAGATGCGCCAGAGCCTCAAGATCATCGAACAGTGCTTGAAGCATATGCCGGACGGCCCATACAAGTCGGACCATCCCCTGGCAACTCCGCCGCGCAAGGACAGGATTCTGTGTGATATCGAAACCCTGATCCACCACTTCCTGAGCGTGAGCTGGGGGCCGGTGATACCGGCCGGGGAGGCGGCATTCGGGACCGAGGGCGCAAAAGGGAACAATACGTATTACCTGATAAGCGACGGCGGCGCGATGTCATACCGGACACGGATCCGGACGCCGTCTTTCCCGCATTTGCAGGTGGTGCCTTTCCTGACCAGGGGGCTCATGCTTTCGGACCTCATCGCGATACTCGGCAGCATCGATTACGTGCTCGCCGATGTTGACCGCTGAAATGGCGACAGTACGGAGGAGACAGATGTTGAGCGAAGACGAGAGAATGGAGATATTGAAAGAACTCGAGGGTGCGGAGGACGCGCCGTCCATTGCCATGGAGGCGCTGAGGATCGTGCAGGGTAGGCGCGGCTATATTTCCGACGAGACCTTATGCGATATCGCCGCCTTCCTCAACATGACACCGCATGAGCTCGACAGTCTCGCCACTTTCTACTCATTCATTTTTCGAAAGCCCGTCGGCAGACATGTGATCTATGTCTGTGACGGCGTGACCTGCTGGGTCATGGGCCACGAGAGCATCTTCGAACACCTGAAGCAGCGCCTCGGTATCAATTGGGGAGAGACGACCGAAGACGGCTCGTTCACACTCCTGCCCGTAAGCTGCATAGGGGCCTGCGACCATGCACCGGCGATCATGATCGACAGCACTCTTTATGGTGACCTCAGCAAGGAAAAGATAGACGAGATACTGAAGGAGCACAGGTGATGAGTACGCAGGAAAGAAGCAGGAAAAAACCCCTAACCCGAGCGATGCGCAGTGACGGCGAGCCGCTCGGCATAAAGGAATATGAAATGTCCGGCGGCTACGAAGGCCTGGGCAAAGCACTCAGGGACATGTCTCCCCATGATGTGATCGAGGAGGTCACGGCATCCAACCTTCGTGGCAGGGGAGGCGCGGGGTTTCCCACCGGGATGAAATGGAGCGCCGTGCCGCCCGACGACGGTTCCGCCCCGCACCGGTATGTCATTTCCAATTCGGACGAAATGGAGCCGGGTGCGTTCAAGGACAGGATCCTCATGGAGGGGAACCCCCATCAGCTTGTCGAGGGCCTTATTATCGCAGGGTATGCCACGCAGTCGGACCGGGGCTACATCTTTCTGCGATGGGCATACGGACGGTCCGCACAAAGGCTGAAACGTGCGATCGAAGAGGCATACGGGGCGGGGTATCTGGGACATAACATCCTCAATTCGGGATACAGTCTCGACATATATCTCCATATCAGCGCGGGGCGGTATATCTGCGGAGAGGAGACAGCACTACTCAATTCGATCGAGGGAAAACGGGCCATACCGAGGGGAAGGCCGCCTTTTCCCCAGGTATGCGGACTGTGGGGCCGGCCGGCGGTCGTCAATAATGCGGAGACCCTGTCGAACGTTCCCCACATAATCAGGAACGGGGCCGACTGGTACAGGGCTTTAAGCCTGAGCGCAGATGGCGGCACGAAGATGTACGCCGTGAGCGGCAAAGTGAAAAACCCCGGCGCATGGGAACTCCCCATGGGCATTACAATGCGGGAACTCCTGTACGACCACGCAGGCGGAATTAAGGAAGGCCTCAAGCTCAAGGGCATCATACCGGGCGGTGCATCCACCGATTTCCTGCTGGAAGAGCACCTGGATACCGCGATGGATTACGACTCTGTCCAGAAGGCAGGCAGCCGCCTCGGGACGGGCACCATGATCATTCTCGACGATAAGACCTGCCCCGTCGGCATGGTCCATAACCTCGAACGGTTCTTCTCGCGTGAGTCGTGCGGATGGTGCACGCCGTGCCGGGAAGGCCTGCCCTGGGTAGAAAAGATGCTCCGGGCGATCGAGAACGGCCAGGGACATCACGAAGATATAGAGATACTCGAGGAACACACCAGGCTCCTGCGCCCGGGGAACACTTTCTGTGTTCATGCGCCGGGGGCCATGGAGCCGCTGCAAAGCGCACTCAAGTTCTTCAGGGCGGATTTTGAACAGCATATCGAGGAGGGGCGCTGCCCGTACAAATGACAACGGCATCGATCCATATCGACGGTAATGCTTATTCGGTCACGGCCGGACAAAGCCTGCTCCGGGCCTGTCTCTCTTTGGGCTTCAACGTGCCCTATTTTTGCTGGCACCCGGCGCTCGAATCCGTCGGCGCATGCCGCCAGTGCGCGGTCAAGCTCTACAGGGACGAGAAGGACACACGCGGCAGGATCGCCATGTCCTGCATGACGCCGGTGACGGACGGAATGATCGTATCTATCGAAGACCCTGATGTGAGAAAATTCCGGGCCCGGAACATAGAGTGGTTGATGCTCAACCATCCCCATGATTGCCCTGTGTGCGATGAAGGCGGTGAGTGTCATCTCCAGGATATGACCGTAATGACGGGCCATACGTACAGGAGGACCCGGTTCAGGAAAAGGACCTACCGGAACCAGGACCTGGGCCCCTTTGTCAATCACGAGATGAACCGGTGCATCCAGTGCTACCGCTGCGTGCGCTTTTACCGTGACTATGCCCACGGCCGCGATCTCGATGTCTTTGGGATCCACGACAGCGTCTATTTCGGGCGCCACGAAGACGGGGTACTTCAGAACATCTTTGCCGGCAACCTTGTCGAGATATGCCCCACCGGCGTATTCACCGACAAGACGGGGAAGAGGCATTTCGTCCGCAAGTGGGACCTGCAAACCGCGCCGTCCGTTTGTGTTCACTGTGGCCTCGGGTGCAACATCATCCCCGGCGAGAGAGGCGGTGAATTGCGGCGCATACGTAATCGCTTCAATGGCAGCGTCAACGGGTATTTCCTGTGCGATCGCGGGCGCTACGGCTACGAATTCGTGAACAGCCCCTCAAGGGTTCGGCAGCCATTGCGCAGGGACGGGCGGGGAGAACATCACAAACCATTGAGAAGCGAGGAGGCCCGCGCGCTTTTTGCCGATATCCTGTCACGCAAAGGTCGCGTTGTGGGTGTAGGTTCGCCCAGGGCATCACTGGAGGCGAATTTTGCCCTGCGGGCCCTCGTCGGTCCCGAACATTTTTTTGCGGGCATGGCGGATACCGAGCTTGCCCTTATCCAGCGGCAGATAGACATTATGAAGATCGGTCCTGTGCCTGCGATACCTCTCGGCAAGGTCGCAACCTGCGATGCAGTCCTCGTCCTGGGAGAAGATGTGACGAATACGGCCCCCATACTTGCTCTCAATATCCTCCAGGCATGCCGGAACGCGCCGATGGCGCGCGCGGATGCGCTTCATATCCCCCGCTGGGAGGACAGGGCGGCCCGCGAGGCGGCCCAGCAAGTTAAGGGGCCTTTCTTCCTGATCACGGCCCATGATACCTGGCTCGACGAAAGTGCCGAACTGGTATTTAAGGGTACACCCGACGACATAGCCCGCCTGGGTTTTGTCGTGGCCCATTTCCTCGACGAGGACTGCCCGTCGGTGGCGGGCATGGACGGTGACAGGACGGATATTGCCCGTACTATCGCGCGATCATTGGGACAGGCGCGGGACCCGCTCATAATCTCGGGCCCTGGCACAGGAAGCGGATATGTCATCGATGCTGCCGCCAATATCGCCTGGGCCCTAAGAAAAAACAACAGGAATGCCAGGCTTTCTTTCACGGTCCCAGAATGCAACAGTCTTGGCCTCGCCTTTATGGCCTCCCAGGCTGTTGACAGTGCGCTCGCGGCAGTGGAGAGGGGCGCCGCCGACACGTTGGTCATCCTGGAGAACGACCTCTTTCGCAGAACGGATAAGGACCGGATAATAGCATGTCTCAATGCATGCAAACACGTTGTCCTTCTCGATCACCTGATGCATGGCACGGCATCCCTTGCCGATCTCGTCCTGCCTGTGGGCACATTCGCGGAAACCACGGGGACCCTTGTGAGCAGTGAGGGTCGAGCCCAGCGCTTTTTCCAGGTATATGCCCCCCAGGGCGACATAAGGCCCTCCTGGCAGTGGATGCGTGACGCAATGACAGTGAGGGGGACCCTTCGCGGTGCATCGTGGCGGTATCTCGACGACATCATCGCCGCCATTGCAGGTGAATTCCCAGAATTGCAGCCTGTGATCGACAGTGCACCTCCGGGGGCCTTTCGGATAAAGGGCCTCAAGGTCCCCCGCGAGACGCACCGGGTGAGCGGACGCACATCCATTCATGCCGATACGACGGTCCATGAACCCAAACCACCTGATGACCCCGACTCCCCGTTCGCTTTCTCCATGGAAGGATATGGCGGCAAGCCTCCTTCCTCGCTCATCCCGCGTTTCTGGGCCCCGCGGTGGAATTCGGTCCAGGCCCTCAATAAGTTCCAGTCCGAAGTGGGAAGCGATCTTGTGGGGGGCGATCCGGGATGCATGGTTATCGAGCCCAATACAGGCGAAGAGCCGGTTTACCGACAAAGTATTCCGGAAGTTTTAGCGCCTTCAGGATCGCTCGTGCCGGTGCCGCTTTACCATATTTTCGGTTCCGAAGAGCTGAGCATGTTCTCGTCGTCCGTCGCGGGCCGGGCGCCCTGCCCCTACGTGGCGCTCAATCCTCGCGATGCCAGTCGCCTCGGCCTGTCCAACGGAGATGAGGTCGAGATCGCTGGGCGCTGGCGTGGACCGGTTGTTCTGCGTGCAGGCCTTCCCGAGGGCATCGTAGGGGTACCTTCCGGATTGCCCGGGACAGGTGCAGGAATTACCGGCGGAAGGGTCGATGTGACAAAGGTGACCTCATGACCGTGAACCTGTCTTCTTTCATCATGCCGCTCGCTATCCTCCTCATCCTTCTTATCGTCTCTGCATGGCTCATCTGGCTGGAACGCAGACTTCTGGCCCTGTGGCAGGACAGGTACGGCCCGAACCGGGTGGGCCCTTTCGGGCTCGCGCAGGTCATAGCCGATATGATCAAGATGCTCACCAAGGAGGACTGGGTCCCCCCGTTCGCCGATAGGGCCGTCTTCGTTATCTCGCCCGCGATCACCATGGTGACGATCCTCAGCGCATTTGCGATCGTCTCGTTTGCGCCGGGGATATCGGTGGCCAGTCTGAATATCGACCTCCTTTTCTTTATATCCATGATAGCTCTCAATGCATACAGTCCCGTCCTCGCGGGCTGGTCATCCGGAAACAGATATTCTTTGCTCGGGGCCTTAAGGGCAACGGCGCAGATGGTCAGCTACGAGGTCTTCATGGGACTTTCCCTGATGGGCGTTGTGGCGCTCACCGGTTCTTTCAATATCCTCGATATCGTCGAGGCGCAGAGGCCGCTCTGGTTCTGCATACCCCAGTTCTTCGGGCTTGTCGTGTTCGTGATCGCCGGGATCGCCCTCACGCACAGGATCCCATTCGACCTCCCGGAGGCGGAGAACGAGCTTGTCGCAGGATACCATACCGAGTATTCGGGATTGAAGTTCGGAATGTTCTTCGTGGGTGAATACCTCAACGTGATCCTCATATCGTCGCTCATAACCACTTTTTTCTTCGGCGGCTGGCTGGGACCGGTATTGCCGCCCCTTGCCTGGTTTATCATCAAGACCTTCGTGTTCATCTGCGGGTTCATTCTCCTACGAGCTTCCTTGCCGCGGCCCCGTTACGACCGGCTTATGGCCCTCGGCTGGAAGATCATGCTACCGCTTGCAATTCTCAATCTAGTCGTGACGGGAAGCATCATCCTGGCATCGGGATATTAGGAGAACCTATGCTGAGCATTCTCAAGACATTGTGGCTTATCCTCCTCCACACCTTCAGGAGACGGGAGACGGTACTTTACCCCGAGGAAAAAAGACGCATCCCTCCCCGGTGGAGGGGCCGCATCATCCTTTCCCGCAGTCCCGACGGTAAAGAAAGGTGTGTCGCCTGCTATCTGTGTTCCGTTGCATGCCCGGTCAGCTGCATCTCGCTTCAGGCCGCCGAAGACGAATACGGCAGGCGGTACCCCGAATTTTTCCGGATCAATTTCTCCCGCTGCATCTTTTGTGGATTTTGCGAAGAGGCATGCCCCACCCTGGCCATCCAACTGACCACAGACTTTGAAATGAGTGAATATGTGAGGATGAATCTCGTGTACGAGAAAGAAGACCTGCTCATCGATGGACCGGGAAAATACCCGGATTATGATTTTTATCGGATTTCGGGGCTGGCTGTGAAGGGAAAAGGAAAAGGCGAAGGTGATGAGGAATTACCGCCCGTGGACGTGAGGACCCTTATGCCATGAGGTTTTTATGAACACATTATTTTTCATTGCAGGCACCATGGCCGCCGTATCGGCAGGAATCGCGATCTTTCAGCGCAATGCGATCCATGCGCTCCTGTACCTTATCGTTTCGTTTATCGGCCTCGGGTTAGTTTTCTTTCTGCTGGGCGCGCCTTTCGCGGCGGTGCTGGAGGTTATCATCTATGCCGGAGCCATCATGGTCCTTTTCGTCTTCGTGGTCATGATGCTCAACGTAAAAGGTATGTGGTACGAGGAGAAGGGCATTTTCAGGATCGGGGCCTTCATCGGCCCGGCCCTGCTCGCCCTTGTCCTTGTCATCGAGGTTTTCTACGTTTTGTGGTCGACACCTGCGGGCACATATCCACTGACCATGGTCGGGCCGAAAAAGGTAAGCATCAGCCTTTTCGGACCGTACGCGCTCGCGGTCGAACTGGCATCGATGGCGCTTCTTGCCGGGCTCGTCGGGGCCTACCACCTGGCGCACCGGATAGGATCGGCGGCGGGGAAAGAGGAGGATGGCCATGAATGATGCCGAGGCGCTCAACTATGGGATGGCCCTGGCGGGGCTGATTTTTGCCATCGGCCTCACCGGAGTCCTCATGCGCCGCAACCTGATCTTTATTCTCCTGTCGATGGAGATCATGCTTAATGCCACAGGGTTTGCCTTTATTGTGGCAGGTGCAAAGTGGGCCTCGGCGGACGGACAGGTCATGTTCATCCTTATCCTTGCCGTCGCGGCCGCCGAGGTGGCGATAGGGCTCGCTCTCCTCTTGAGATTTCACGGTATGCACAAGACTCTCGATACAGGCCGTGCGGCACAGATGAAAGGGTAGATGGTGAGAAACCTATGTTAGAGATGCTGTGGCTGATCCCCGCTTTCCCTTTTTTGGGCTTCGCATTCCTTATTCTTGCCGGGGCCAGACTGCCGCAAAGGCTAAAAGCCCTGATCGGTGCAGGGACGGTTGCAGCCTCGGCCGTGGCGGCGACCATCGTGGCGGTGCGGTTCATTGCATCCCCGCCCGAAGGGTCGGTGTACGTCGAGAGGTTGTGGAACTGGATGCACACGGGAAATTTCAACCCGGCCGTCGCCCTGTACCTCGACCCGCTTTCGGTGGTGATGGTCCTTGTCGTAACCTGGGTGGGTTTTTTGATCCTTCTGTATTCGACATATTTCATGGCCGGGGATGACGGGTTCGGAAGATTTTTCGCCTATATGGACCTTTTTGTCGGGTTCATGCTCATCTTGGTGCTTGCCGATAACTTTCTACTTCTCTATCTCGGCTGGGAAGGGGTCGGGCTTTGCAGCTACCTTCTCATCGGCTTCTGGTACAAAGAGGAAGAGAACGTGCGGGCCGCTCTCAAGGCATTTATCGTGACACGCATCGGCGATGCCGCTCTCGCTGTCGGCCTTTTTCTTATCTATTACAACCTCGACACGTTGAACATCCAGGAGGCAGCCGCGCATGCGCCGGAGGAGTGGCTCATCGGTTCCCTCGCGGCGAACGCCGCGGCTGCGCTCCTCCTTGGGGGAGCATTGGGGAAATCGGCGCAATTGCCGCTCCAGACATGGCTCCCCGATGCCATGGCAGGCCCCACGCCCACGAGCGCGCTTATCCATGCTGCGACGATGGTGACGGCGGGTGTCTACCTCATAGCGCGGTGCCACACCTTTTTTGTCATTGCGCCCGCTGTACAAACCGCCGTTGCGATCACAGGGGCCTTCACCCTTCTGGTGGCAGGGTCGAGCGCGCTCGTTCAAAGGGACATAAAACGCATCCTCGCCTATTCGACGATCAGCCAGGTAGGGTATATGTTCCTTGCCCTGGGAGTCGGTGCATGGGCTGCATCTGTCTTTCATTTCATGACACACGCATTTTTCAAGGCCCTTCTTTTTTTATGCGCCGGACTGGTAATCAAGGCCCTCGATAACGAGCACGACATATTCAACATGGGCGGAATGAAACGGAAGCTCCCCTTCGTTTTCTGGACATTTCTTATCGGGTCAGCATCGTTATCGGCCGTGCCTTTCGTAACCGGCGGCTTCTTCAGCAAGGACCTGATCCTCTTCCAGACATGGATATACCCCCTCGGCGGGCTGCACCTGTTCATCGCAGGCCTCATCGGCAGCTTTCTCACATCCATCTACAGTTTCAGAATCCTTTTTATCGTCTTCTATGGCGAGGCGGGCCAGGAGGTCGAAAGGGTAAAAAGCCGGGCGGCAACAACATCTCTCACGGCTCTGACAATTCTGTCGATCGTTGGAGGATATATCGAGATACCGCGACCCCTCGGCAATGTCACAATTTTTTCCGATTTTCTCAAACCCGTTTTGCCCGAGGCTTCGCCCGCTATCACCGGGACCGGCACGTTTATCATCTTTCTTGTCGTGTCCATTATCTGTTCATTAGGCGGTATTTATGCCGCATATATTCTTTTTATCATAAAGCGCAATCAGGTGGAAAGCCTTGCGACGGGGGTACCGGGAAATGTGCTCCACAGGTTCCTCTTCACGGGATGGGGTTTCGACCTGATATACGATGTCCTGATCGTGCGGCCCTTTGTTTACCTCACAAGGCTTAACCGTGGGGACATCTTCGATCTTTTCTACCGCGCTATCGAGTTTTTTTGCGGCGCCGTGTACGGCTTTGTGCGAACTACGCAGACGGGCAACGTGCGCTGGTATGCCGCGGCGGTCGCCTTTGGCGCCGTCGTGTTCATAGGGTTCGTGATGTTCTTATGATACTTACAGTCGTTTTGATCATACCTCTTATCGCGGCTGTTGTGTGCCTGGCCCCCCGTTTTCGAAGCGGTGCGGGCGCGCGATGGACAGCGCTGGCGGGTATGACCGCTGGACTCGTCATTACAGTTGTCCTTTTTGCCGGATACCAGGCAGACCATTACGCGCTCAAGCCTCAAAGGTGGCTCCTCGAAACGCAGGCCCCCTGGTTCCCGCAGTTGGGAATAAGCTTTCACCTGGCCGCCGACGGCATGAGCCTGCTTTTCGTCATGCTCGCCGCCCTGCTCGGCTCAATGGCCGTCATTGCGTCGTGGACGGAGATAAAAGAGAGTGTCGGTTTCTTTCATTTCAATCTCCTCCTTACCCTTGTCGGGGTCATCGGGGTCTTTCTCGCCATCGACCTCTTTCTTTTCTACTTTTTCTGGGAACTTATGCTGGTTCCCATGTTCTTCCTGATATTGTCGTGGGGACATGAAAACCGGATCTATGCCGCGGTCAAGTTCTTTATCTTCACCCAGGCGGGCGGGCTGTTCATGCTTGTGTCCATTCTTGGCCTGGCTTTTACCCATCAGCATGCGACGGGAGTGCTGTCCTTCGACTATCCGGAACTTATCGGGACGTACATGAATGGAACGACCGCAACGCTTCTTCTTTTCGGTTTTCTTGCGGCCTTTCTCGTCAAATTACCTGCCGTGCCTTTTCACACATGGCTCCCGGAGGCACATACGCACGCTCCTACGGGCGGCAGCGTCATTCTCGCCGGCCTTTTACTTAAAACCGGGGCTTACGGGTTGATCCGGTTCGCCTTCCCGATCTTTCCGGATGCGGCATCCCGGCTTGCCCCATACGGCATGATACTCGCCGTTGCCGGCATTCTTTACGGCGCGGTGATGTCTTTCGCACAGACCGACCTCAAGCGGCTCATCGCCTATACGAGTGTGAGCCACATGGGCTTTGTACTTCTCGGGATCTCGGCATGTAATACCATTGCCTTGCACGGTGTGATAATCCAGATCATATGCCACGGCATAGGGACCGGGGCCCTGTTTATGCTCGCCGGGACGCTCCAGGAACGGATCCATACGCGCGAGCTTTCCCGTATGGGCGGGCTGTGGGCCGAGCTGCCCCGTATGGGCGGGCTGTGGCTTTTCTTTGCCCTTGCGGCCCTCGGATTGCCGGGACTGGGAAATTTCCTGGGAGAGTTCCTTGTGCTCCTGGGAAGCTTTGCCGTGAGTATTGCCGCTGCGGCCATTGCCGCTACAGGTTTTATTTTCGCGACCGTCTATGCATTATGGATGCTCTGGCAGGTGTCTTTCGGTCCACGGCGCACCACAGGGGACATCGCGGACCTCTCGGTCAGGGAAATGCTGCCCCTCGTGGTGGCGGTCGGGCTTCTGATCTGGATCGGCCTTTTCCCGCAGAGCGTGATCAGGACTGCCAGGCAGGGCCTCGAGACCTTAAAGGCCACCATAGAGTGGCACACGCCCACCCGGCGCAGCATCGGCGCACCGGACAAGGGTATGGTGGACCTAAAAACACAAACCGCCCCTAAAGGCCTATCAGGAGGATATGATGGGAAGCCATGACCTTATCTCGATAGTGCCCTTCATTATCATAGCCTTTACCGCGGTCCTCGTCATGCTTATGACAGCGCTCGAGCAAGGGAGGGCCGGCACCTTCATCATAACGGCGTGCGGCTACGGGTTTTCCCTTGTTTCGATCTGCCTGATCGTTCCTAAAGTGCAGCCCGCGCAGCAAATCGTGCCCCTTCTTATCATAGACGGTTACAGCCTCTTCTTTATCGGCCTGATCATCGCCGCATCCCTAGCACTTGCAGCCCTGTCATACGACTACCTCAAGATGCATACGGCCCGCTTCGGGGAATATTACGTTCTTTTTCTCACGGCAACACTGGGGGCCATGGTACTGGCCGCAAGCAGCCACTTCGCGTCTTTCTTTCTCGGGCTCGAAATTTTGAGCCTGTCGCTCTATGTCCTTGTCGCCTACCTTTACACCACGCCGAGGCACCTGGAGGCGGGTATTAAATACCTCGTATTGTCCTCGGTCTCTACAGCATTTCTCCTTCTCGGGATGGCCCTTATCTATGACCGGTCGGGCACCATGGAATTTTCCGGCCTGATCATGAGAATGCCCGGCCTCGCCCCCGACCTGGCCCTGGCTGCCGGGACCGTAATGGTTGTGGCAGGCATCGGTTTCAAGCTCGCCCTCGTACCCTTTCATATGTGGGCCCCTGATGTCTACGAGGGAGCGCCTGTACCGGTGGCAGCGTTTATCGCGACCGTATCGAAAGGCGCCGTCTTTACCGTTCTAACCAAGTTCTTTACGGGAGGTGTCATTGCCGAAGGCGGGCCTCTTTTTATCATGTTCAGTGTCATTGCGGCAGCCACGATGTTTATGGGAAATTTCCTCGCTCTTTTCCAGAATAACGTTAAGCGCCTTCTCGCCTATTCCTCTATCGCCCAGTTCGGCTATCTCCTGGTAGCCTTTCTTTCGGTACGAGGTATGCACATAACACCGGTCGCCTTTTATCTCGCCGCGTATTTCGTGATGACGATCGGCGCTTTCGGGATCGTCACGCTCATGGCGGACCGGGACAGTGACGGCGATCACCTTTATGCCTACGCCGGCCTTTTTTTCGCGAGGCCCTATCTCACGGCGGCCTTTGCGCTCATGCTTCTCGCGCTTGCGGGAATGCCGCTCACGATGGGCCTGATCGGGAAACTTTATATCTTTGCGGCTGGCGTCGCGTCCGGCCTGTGGTTCCTTGTGATCGTCCTCGCCATAAACAGTGTTATCGGGCTCTTTTATTACATCCGCGTCATATCGATCATGTTCATCCGGCCCGAGGCCGGCGAGATAAAACTATCGGGGCAGAGGCCCTCGCGGACCGGATGCTTTCTTATTGCAGTGCTGACGATCATCCTTGTCTGGCTGGGTATTTACCCGGCCCCTCTGGTCAGCATTATACAGAAATTGATGGGACCATAAGGAGCGAACGGGGAGGGAAATATGATGCTTATCGGCATGGCTTCGGACCACGGCGGATTTGAATTGAAGGCACGGTTGATGAAGGACCTCGGCAAGACGGGGTACGGGGTCAAGGATTTCGGGGCCTTCCAGTTTGCCGGGGAAGATGACTATCCCGATTATGTCATACCGCTCGCCAGGGCTGTGGCAAAAGGCGAGGTCGCACGGGGCATTGCGGTCTGCGGAAGCGGGGTCGGCGCCTGCATCGTCGCCAATAAAGTTCCGGGGGTCCGGGCTGCATTGATAACGGATTGTTTTTCCGCCCATCAAGGGGTGGAAGATGACAACATGAACGTGATATGTCTTGGCGGCCGCGTCCTCGGATATGCACTCGCGCTAGACCTGGCGATAACATTTCTCGGGGCGCAATTCAAAGGCGAGGCGCGCCATCACCGCCGTCTGGCCAAGGTGATGGAACTTGAGAACGCTGAAATTCCCTGAAAGGCCCCTCGATCCTTCTTCCCGGACATCAGGCCCCTATTGCACCACTCACCCTTCAGAACGGGCATCGAGCGCACTGCGGATCGCATCGGCCAGTTCCTGGCGGGCAACGGGCTTCAAGAGGAAGTTCCCGATCCCGTGCGCTTTTGCTACTTCCGATGAGACCCCGTCGCTATGGCCCGTACAGAGTATGATCGGGATGTCATCCCGGATCTTGAGGAGTTCCCGGGCAAGGGTGAGGCCGGTCATGCGAGGCATAGTCTGGTCCGTAATGACGAAGTCGAACCGGGAAGGGTCGGAGGAGAAGTGTTTGAGGGCTTCCGTGCTGTCGGTCAGGGCGGTTACCGAGTACCCCAGCTTTTCGAGCATCTCCTTGCCCAGTTCGGCCAGGAGGTCCTCATCATCGACAAAGAGGACATGCTCACGGTTATCGGGCTGCTCATCGACGGGCATTTCTTCGGATGCGGCTTCCGTACCCGCCTTCGGGAAATACACCTGGAAGGTGGAGCCTATTCCCGGTGCACTCTCCACGGTAATGTCGCCGTTGAGGTCCTTTACGATACCGTAGACCACGGCAAGGCCCATACCGGTCCCTTCCCCTACCTGCTTCGTGGTAAAGAAAGGTTCGAATATCCGCTTCATCGTCTTCCGGTCCATACCGATTCCCGTATCCTTCACCGCAAGTCTGACATACCGTCCTGTAGGAAGGTCCAACCGCGCCATGGAGTCCGGCGTGATGTCCGTCTCAGAGAGGGACACGTTCAGGCTCCCGCCATTTTCCCGCATAGCGTGAGCAGCATTGGTGCAAAGGTTCATCACGATCTGCTGGACCTCCGTAGGGTTCGCGATCACCATTGAATTGGTGGCGGTATTTGCCTCGATCTGTACGGTAGCGGGCAATGAGGCCCTCAGAAGCAGTACTGTTTCTTCTACAAGCGCAGACACGGAGATCAGCTTCCGCTCATACCTGGCCTTACGGCTGAATGCAAGGATTTGCTTGACGAGACCCCTTCCCCGGATGGAAGAATTCAGAATATACCGGAGCTTCCGCTCTAGCGACGAACCTTTGGGCGCCTCCTCGAGGCCCAGCTCGGCAAATCCCAGGATTGCTGCAAGGATGTTGTTGAAATCATGGGCAATCCCTCCCGCGAGGGTGCCGATCGCCTCCATCTTCTGAGACTGGCGGAGCTGCTCCGCAGCCTCCTTGCGGTCAGTGATATCCCTGTTGATCTGCATGATCTCCACTGGTCCGCCGTGCGCAGTTTGTCTCAAGGCCCACCGGCTGGCCACAACTATTTGCCTGCCATCCCTCGTCCTATGGGCGAGTTCTCCCTCCCAGCGGCCTTCACGCTGGGCCTGTTCTATGATGTGCTTGAGAGGATTCACGGACCTGGTCCGAAGAAGCGTGTGTATCGCATTTCCCGTGGCGTCTTCCTTGGTCCACCCGTATGTATCCTCGGCCCCGGAACTCCAGAAGGAGATCTTGCCCTTAACGTCTGTCACGATGATAGCATCGTGTGCGAGGTCCAACAATTCCGCTTGCCGCTTGAGTTCGGCCGTGCGCTCCTCCACGCGCTGTTCCAGTTCGTCGCGGGCCTTCAGCAGGGCGCGTTCGGCCTCTTTCTGTACGCTGAAATCCCGGAAAACGAGCACCACACCGAGCACCGTGCCGTCCGAACTGCGTACCGGCGCACCGCTGTCGTCGATGGGGGTCTCCCTGCCATTCCGGGAGATGAGGACCGTATGGTTGGCGAGGCCCACCACACACCCCAGGCGGAGGACCTTGTCGACAGGATTTTCCACGGGCTCGCGGGTGTATTCGTTCACGATTCTGAATACTGAGGAGAGGGGCTTACCCAAGGCATCCAGGCCCCAGCCTGTTAGGCGCTCCGCCTCGGCGTTGAGAAATGTAACCCGGCCCTCGGTGTTGGTCACCATTACCGCATCGCCTATGCTGGCGAGTGTGGTCCGGAAAAGCTCCCGGCTTTCCTTCAGCGCCTCCTCGGCACGTCTGCTCTCGGTGATGTCCCTCCATATATTATACGAGATCTGTTTTCCCTCGATCGGGATTACCGTGTGCGAGATCTCGAGCAATACGCTCCTGCCGTCAAACGTCCGGATCATCCATTCAAAATGGCCTACCCCGTCCCTGTATGTAGTGCTCAAGTACTCCTGTACCTTCTCTGACGAGAGACGGCCATCCGGTTGCCTTTCCGGAGAAATATCCGCTGGACGCAGGCCGATCACCTGCTCCTTGCCGGTAGAACCCAGGAGCTTCACGGCAGCTTCATTACAATCTATATATGCGTCCTTATCGAGAAGAAGTATAGGATCGGTCGACTTTTCGAATAGGAGCCTGAACTTTTCTTCGCTTTCCCGTATGTCCCGTTCGGCCCCTTTGTTAGCGATCGCCGATCTTTCCAGTTCAACGATCCTCTCCCGCATCTTACCGATCTCGTCCATAAGTTCTTTTTTCGTCCTATCTGATCCTTCCATTAAAGCGCTCCGACGTACGTTCCCCCCACTCCCGATGTAACGGTATGAAAAGCCATACGCTTTTGAATTATTTTCAATTAGTTTTTAACTAAAAGTTATAGGATTTTTTACAGCTCTTGTACACTATAAATTTCCCTGCCTTTGCGTCTTTTCAGGATAGATGCGGTTTTGGACGGTGCTTACGTATACCGGAAAAGTAGGGATCGTGCATCGAGGTCCCAGGTTGTGCATATCACATACATGCCATAAAAGAAGCCGGTCAGTTTGACACCGTTGTGAAAACCACATAAAATAAGGCATGCGAGAGTGGCGGAACTGGCAGACGCACTGGACTTAGGATCCAGCGGGTTAAACCATAGGGGTTCAAGTCCCCTCTCTCGCATTATTAATAATTTCAAGTTCTTCCATGATTTAACTTCAATTAAGTCCAGTGCGTCCCGTCATCAATGTGATAAATTTGTGCTAACGGTTAAATTGACCTGTTCATTTTTGATATGATGGTCAAGTACGCTAATCCCGCGTCGAAGACTTTCCGTATAGTGGTGTGTATATCTCTGGGTTGTCGCGTAGGATTTATGCCCGAGCAATTTTTGAATGGTAAATAGATCAACCCCATTTTGCGCAAGTCTCGTGGCAAATGTATGCCTGAGGTCATGAAAGCGGAATTCTTCTATACACGCCTTTTTTAACGCCTCTTCAAAGCTCCAACGAAGTTCATGAATATTCAGTGGCATACCCAATGGATTAGTGAAAACAACATCGTTTTGAAATGGACGTACTTTCATTGTTGTAGATCGTACCAATAACATCTCGTGTATTCTGTCGGTAAGTGGAATCCCGCGCCATTCTCCGGTTTTTTGTCCAAAAATAGTTACAACTTTTTTTTCAAGGTCAACGCATTTCCATGGGAGCGATAGGATCTCCCCCCTCCTGCATCCGGTATCTACGGCAAACAAAGTGACATCTCGTAACCACGGAGGCATCACGGTAAGAAGGGATTTCTCCTCATCGCCGGTCAGCCACCTGTCTTTAGGAGGTTTTTCTTTCTCCATACTTGTCTTTTTTACGGGATTGTCCTGGACCCATTGCCATTCCCTTACAGCGAGACTAAATGCGTGCTTCATCAGGGCCAATTCCCTATTGAGGGTTGCAGGGGCTGCTCCCGATTTGAGCCTTTCGACCTTGTACCTATTGATTAGTTCTGGTCGTTGTGCAAGGACGGTCAGGGTGTAGTTATTAAAGAATGGAAGCAAATGTTTCAATGACGCGGTATCCCTCGAAGTCGATCTCTTCTTGAGTACCGAGTGTTCATCCATATACTTTTCCATTAATTCGCCGAACGTTTTTTCTTCATCCCTCGGTCTTTCAAACCATTTACCCTCTGCAACCTCTGTCATTACCTTATGGTAAATCTTCTCCGCCAATTTCCTGTCATCCGTTTCTGTCGAACGTCGTACCTGTCTCCCGTCATAGCTGAAACTCATCCACCATGTCTTGCCCCTCTTATATATTCCCATTTTTGACCTCCTTTCTGAGGTCCTTGACATGGTCTGATTTCCCTGATGAATTATAGCTTCCGGACTTGGCAGCGTCAATCGTCTTCCTCACGATATCGTCAATGATTGGAAGGGTTTTCGTCCTTGTTGTTCCGGTCTGACGCATCTTGCTTTCCTCACGCTTTGTTGCCATCCAAACATCGATGTCTTCTTTTCGGAACCGGATCAAATTCCCGATCCTATAGTGGGGTATCTCTGGAACCAACGCATAGACGGTGCTGGTTTTCATACCCAGGTACTGAGCGACCTCTTTTACGGTTAAATAACCTTGTTCCATTATATTTGTGCCGCTTTCTGTGATATGCGGCTCCCTATAATAAACGTGTGACTTTCAGGGGAACATTAATGGAACATTGTTTCGAAGGTGGGATTTAATGAATTTTTCTACTCGGAATCAGGATCGAGTATCCATTTAGGTTTACTGGTGCGCGGAAGATATATAGGTTCGTAACCTCCTTCAATTGAATGATCCAGGTGATCCGCAATGATTGAAAGGCTCGCATCTTTTTTAATTTTTTCTATTACCCTTTTTATCGAATTAAATACAGGTGTTCGAGCTTGCCCTGCTGGTGAATGGGGTTCAGAATACTTCATATTTTGCCATTTCTCGAGCTTCTCCAACAGCCTTTCTTTTTCTGATTTTTCTTCAAGTGGTAAATCTCCGCCGAGATCTTCTTTGAGTTTCACAATCATCGCTCTGATATTTCGTCTATTCTTCGAAATCCGCGGATCATAACGGACGCCCGTATCTACATGTAATCCGAGTATTTCCCAATCCTCATGTGATAACCGATGATAAAAGTCATCTCCTACAATTTTCCCTCCGGTAAGAAGTATATCGCATGGTATCGGATTGTTTTCGTGCTCCAACAATACATGAATTCGGTCGAACCCTACCTGGTGATGAAACGCTGAAAGTTTTTTTCCTTTTTGGCCTATCTGCCACATCGTTCCTTCCTTATAAAAACAGTATATAGGTACGTCAGCGAATTCTGGTTTTGTTTCATTTAGAGCACGTTTAAAACTTTCTGCAGCCTGCCGCACATTCTTCACCTTGCCTGAGATGCCCAATAACACCGCCTTTTCATAGATGTCCGAGTCTTCCGTGAGCAGCAGATCGACTTCTTTTTCGTAAAGGCAATACAATAGATATATGTCTTCTTCTTCGCGTTCAGTATCGGGTTTATGAATCTTTTCCCAAAAATCTTCATTGTCGTAAGGATCGGACTGGGGATGGATTATGGGATAAAAATCCTTCCTCCACCGCAGGACTCTTTTTTTCGATTCGGGAATATTTTTATCCTTTTCAAGTTGTTCAACTGAAGTACGATGGATTACCACCTTATGTCCCAGTTCGGTTGCGCACTGTATTGCTTCCGGCAGGTGTCTATCAACGATTCGATCGGGGTCTGTGCTGATCAGGATATGGGTGTCCAGGAGGATTTTCATTTAAAGGTTCCTTTCTGGATCGTTGAAATCCTTTTTATCAAAACTCGTTAGCGCAATTCCTGCCTTTCCCAGTAATACGCAGGCTATAGACGTTTTATCGAACAGGTCCCGGATGTATTTCGGCGTATCCTGCTCTTTGCCAGAATAAAGAGGGACGAAATCTGTGATCACGAATATCCCATCCCCAATAGCGGTCACCATGTCGCTTGTTAGCAACGACGGTTCCTGGAATTCGTTTTTCCACCCTTCCTTTTTTATATATTCGCTTCGCCATTCGTTATATGCATAGATAAAATCGGCTTTCGAGTTCGCACCCGATTTAAACTGCATTATAAAGCTGGTCGAACTGGAGTTTGTCACGAAATCCCGTTTAATTTTCACTCCTGATACCCCCAGATTTCCGTTTTCGTCCTGCTCATAATATACCAGAACGTAAGGGGAGCTTAAAGGTCAATTATATCTAACTCTTCGCAAATTTCTTTGCCCGCCCGATCATGTTTTTTCAAGATTTCTTCCATTATTTGCGTGGACGAAACAATGTTTCGCCTATGTTCCGCCGAAAGTCACAGGACTATTGTAAGGGCCAATGAAACTGAAAAAAACTTGGCCAAATAAAATATTTCCTGGAGGAAAAAAATGAAGCAAATCGAAACAGAAACGAACGGCAGTAAGGATCAGGAGATGGTTGGTACAGGTAATGATAACCCACCGGTTTCTGAAACGCAAGGAAATGAAGCTTTCTTGTTGCCGCTAGCCATCGACGGGACGTCAACCCAAGAGTTTTCGATCGTCGATAACACCAAGTATTCGCAACGGATCATTGAAACCGCGCGTGCTGCCTACGATCTCGAAAGGCTGGCAGAGCTCAGAAGAGGATCAAGCCTGGACGAGTTCTTAGCTGAAAGCAAAAGGCAGATTTTGTCCCAGTGGCACGGAGACATGTCACTTGGAGCCCATTCCAATCTATACCGGGTTTTGTTCCATATCAACGTCGGTCTCATTTTGAAGGAAGTGGAACCCACCTTCGAAAAAAAAGCTGCATACATGAAATGGCTGAGAGCCAACTTTGGCGTCAAACATCTACGCTACCTTCAACAAGCGAAAGAATTGGCTGCAATGGGCGAGTTTGCTCGGGAACACGCAGCTGCCGGAAAGAATAGGCTTTTGGTTCTTTATAGCCTTATGAAACTTGAACAAAGATCCGAATGTATTGCGCTCTTCAACGAGCATCCCTTGCCTGACTTGACCGATGACGAAAACGGTCAGGTCTTAAAAAATCACGTCGATGCGGTGATCACTCTGCATCGATTTCATAACGCAGGAATCGGTTTTATATCCTTCGATCAAGCGGCAATCATCGGGTCGTTATCGAATGAGGCAGTCACAGTGCAAAAGGTGGAACAGGTAAAGACCTGGTTAAATTCGCAGGCGGAGGGTGATCGTCCGGCGCTTTTTGACCGTTATGTGCAGGATCATATGATTTACCCTTCCGAACATCCTTTCATTCCCTCGCCGCGAGCAAGTTTGAACAAGATCCTATCCGAATTCCTCAATTGTTGCCGGATTGGAGACACGGAAGGCGATGGATGGATCGAAAGACAGCGAACCCTGGTCGACATGGCAACCCTTGCGTCAGCCCAGAGGTACATCAACGAACTGATGGATAAAATTGCACGCAGCGCTTCGGTAGATGAACCAGTAACTGAAAACAATCATTAAAGAAATTTATAAAAGGAGGAACATATGCATATTTTTAATGCGATTGGCGATGCGGAAATGATCCCGAAATTTTTCGACAAAACAGGAATATTGCTAAATATTTTGATAGCTTACGTTTATTTAAAAGGAAATTCATTCAAGCTGACGGATACATACAGGAGGATGATCAACCTGCTTTACCTTGATTCGGGCGCCTACAGCGTTTACAAAGGTGCGTCGAATATTGGATCTTATGGATACCGCCGATATCTTACAAGATACGGTGATAAATTTGATTCATGTTTTAATCTCGACGATCGTTTTGATAATCCCGACCACAATTTTGTAAATCAGATATATCTTGAAGACAATCCATCGACGGTACCGGTGCCTGTTGTCCATGACAATATCGATCCCTTCCGGGAATTTGAGATATACGTCGCACAGGGACATACATTCGTAGCAATCGGTTCCGCCGGTTCATCTGCCCTCAAAGATCGGTTGTTAACCCAGGCAAAAGAAAAATACCCGGATGTCAAGATCCACCTATTCGGGGATCTGGATAGGAAACTCTTGGAAAAACATCGCCCTTATAGTGCGGACTCTGCGTCATGGGCACATCAGGCAGGAATGGGCGGTGGTATTTATTATTGGAGACCGAGTGAGAATAAAAGTTATCGGTATAACATCGGGGCTAGGGAATCCGTAAAAGGCAGTCAACACATCAAGCTGTCTCCGTTCTGGGAAGAAATTCAAGAATTCCTGTATGAAAAGTTCCGCTACGAATATAACGATCTTCAGAATTATGAAGTCCGGTGGATCTTGAACTTCTATTACAACTACCAATATGAAGATTACCTAAATAGCCTAGACGAGAAATAAAACGAACCGTGGTGCGCTTTTTGGGGGATGGGACCATGCAACGGGTTCCATTCCCCAGTAATCCGGCGGGAAACATTCCTGTTCCCGTTCGTCTTGCCACCAAGAACAAAACATAAAAGGACCCATGGGAGATATCAAAATGGAAACTATAAAAAATGTTCAACTGAACCTATCAATTCCGGAGCATTACCGCAACCTGCTCCGAAAAATGGCTGCAGAGAGGGTGCTGAACGACCCCACCCAGGTCACAACGGGAGCGTCCATTGCCACCGAGTTGTTATTGAAGGCACTGCAAGAAGTTTCGCCAAAAATGAATATGGATGGGGGTACTGAAAATGACTAGATTGGAAATCGCATTATCATACTTGGAAAAAGGTTTTTCCGTTATACCCCTGTATAGTCCCGAGATGCTCAAATCTAAGCATCAGCGGAAATTCATGGCGGAACTTAACAAGGAATACGAGAAGAATAATCAATTGGAAGAACCCCTGCCTAAAGATGTTGTAACTGAGCGGGTACTGACCAGATGGTGCAAGAGACCTTGTATATTCGACTGGAAACAGTACCAGGGTAGACTCCCGACTAAAGAAGAGGTCACGCAATGGTTTAATACAAACCCTACGCCAAACATCGCTATTATCACAGGTGCCATTTCCGGTATCGTGGTCTTTGACCTCGATTCTCAGCACGCCATTGAATATGCGGACGAGCAAGGTGGATTCCCCGACACCGTCAAAGCTAAAACAGGGAAGGGATATCACATATACATGAAGCACCCTGGAACGGACATTAGAAACACGGTCAATAAGAATCTAGATATTGATATTCGAGCAGACGGCGGGTATGTGGTAGCCCCTCCGTCCCAACATGGATCCGGACACTACTATGGATGGGAGGAAGGATTTTCCATATCTCAAATTGACCCAGCTCCCTGCACTCCATGGATGAGAGACTATCTGGATGATATTTCTAGATCCGAGGCGCTTGAAAACGCAAAACACGCGGATCTCTTCCATGACCTGGAAGAAACGATACGAGTAGATGAAAAGATGCTCCAGGCGGCGGCAAATTCCAATACTCAGGAACCCAAGGTGCAGGAGATAAAGAAAGATGAATATCTCGACCTTATGCAGAACGGGTGTAAACAGGGAGAAAGGAACCATTCCGCAACCAGATTGATTGGTCATCTATTAAAGAGCGGAATGAAGGAAACTGAAATATGGGAAGTGCTCCAGATGTGGAACAGTGACAAGGTCAAACCGCCGCTTGATGTGAATGAATTGAAAAAGACATTCGAATCCTTAAAAGCGCTGGAAAAGAAGACCCAGACGACACCAACCCAGGCACCTAAGGTCAACGTGGACTCCTTTCTCGATGATATAAATGTAGCCGTTTCAGAATACCAACAGCATTATGTCCGAGTCCCTTTTGCCAATAGTAATCTCATCAACCTTGAAAAAAATATGAACGGTGGATTCGCCGGCGGAAGGTTCTATCTCTTTGGAGGAATCCCCTCATCCGGCAAGACAGTCCTTTTGAATAACATTGCGGACAATATCTGCCTTAATGGCTATCCGGTTCTTTTCTTTAGTTATGATGATCCACGGGCGGAATTGAGGTACAGGACATTTTCAAGGTTCTCAAGAAAGTCCATTGAGGATTTCAACTATAGAACACTTCCGGACATACGCGATATCTGGCAGCTTCCCAGCATCCAACAAATAGTCGGCAAGAAATATATCGTCCAGAATATAATCATTTTAGAAAAATGGAATGAATTAATTTCACAGATCAAGCAGAAACACGAAAAGCCACCGGTGATCATCATTGATTATTTAAGGAAACTCAGGACGGAGAAAAGCTCCGGTGATGAAAGACTCAGGGTTGACGATATCCTCTCCAAACTGACGGAGATGGCAAAAACACATAATATTCCAATAATAGCTATTTCGGAACTGGCCAGAGATTCGTATAAATCCGGTCAACGGTTGAGTATGGCGTCGTTCAAGGAATCAGGCACCATTGAGTATGAAGCGTCCTGGTTAGGGATTCTCGGACCGGTTGAAGAAAAAGGCGACGGTGAATTTGAAGTCAAGGAAGGTTGGGACTCGATCATTAAACACGACGGAAATGTGGATTTGATCATATTCAAGGCAAAACGCGGTACCGGAGAAACAGGGAAGGTTCCCTTGAAAGTAGACAGGAAATTCATGACGGTGAGTGACCGACCCTCAGAACTCGCCACTGAAAAGAAAAAGAAAAAATCCCAGTTTGAATGAGGAGAATAAGGTCATGACCAAAGAAGAAGCGAAAGAGACTTTCTATAAACTCAGAGCGGAGTATAACAGGATCGTTTACCCTAAATATCTCCACTCCGACCTTGATGACATGCAGAGTAAATACAATCAACTGAAGGAAATGGAAGAATTCCTGAGGGATGACTTTACATACGCAAGACTCATCAATTCTATTACCCAAACCATCGCAAGACTCAGCATAAAGGGAACGCGATCAAATACATCGGAGCGCGGGATGAACAAGGCGATTCCCCCAGTCCTAAGGAACGGAAACAAGGAATTTGTCCTTTATGAATGGGAATCGGACAAATCGGGTAAAGTTTGTTCTATCAGCGGCGACTGGGACGCCAAAAGTTATATGGTCATGGATGTCATCGGACACCTCTTTCTCCTGAAGGAAAATGGGGATGTTATCCCGGATGAGATCACGCCCATATTCACCGATTACGATAGCATTAGAAAGCGAGAGCAGGAGATTGACACGAACAACATTGGAAAACCCGATAACGCGCCCATGATCATCACGGAAGAGGACCTACCCGCCCTCAGGCAACAAAAGTACGTGAGGTTCGACGACCGTCACTTCAGAAGTTTCACGGGTCTTAAACTATGCTCCAATGACATTTTCGACCTGCTCAAGAAGACATCGGCGGTCGAATTCCGGATCGAGTTCCCCGTGCGGATGGTGACGGACAAAGGAAAAAGTATGAAAGAAAAATGGTATTCGATGAACGTTTTCAGTCATCCATTTGAATTGGGATATATCGACGCGAAAACAAGGACAGACGGTATTGTCCAAAACCGGTTCTACTACATCATCTTCAACACGATCCTGGGAGAGATGTTCGTCCATAATCTCTTGACGAAGAATTATGACTGGGTCGACAATAACCTGTATCACCTTCCGCAGTCAGCGCAAATATTCTATCGCCATCTGCTACTGCATCATAACCTGGTCAAACCGGAATACAATCTCAGCACCATCATAGAACGGATGCATTTCAAGGACACGAACATAACGAACCTCATTGCCAATTTGGAGATTAATACCCTCAATCCCCTGAAGAAATACGGACTGATCCTTGATTACAAACAAACGAAAGGACTTAACGGAACCAAATATGAAATAGCATTGCCGGAGACGGGCAAGAGAGGTTCTAAGCGTAAGAATTCGCCAACAGATACCACCTCTACGTCTGAGGGGGATGTGGGGTCCGGAAAATAAGGATGTAGGGTCCGGAAAGAATCGATGTGGGGTCCGGAAAACGTAAACGGATATAACCGGATGAAAACATTCATGATCTCAACCCTATAAGACTATATAAGACTATATAAACTAAGAAAAACCTTCCCTCCCCCTTTCTGGGGGAGGGGTCGGTTTTCCTCTGGGGGAACCATTTTTATTTTTTGTTTTTTAAATAATATTTGTAGGACAGTGGGTCTATTATACAAGAAGATTTGGGAAGAGATTATCTCAGAGGTAGGGATTTTTCTAGTTATGGATGTTGGTAGGTTATAACAAGCAGAATTTACTTGTATAAAAAATCATTAAACAAAAAAATAAAAATGGTAAGAAGAAAGATATGGTCGGTTGCTGTTTCTGGATATATCGGAACAATACCTTCTAGGATTTTCCTGCGTTAACCTGGGTGAGAGATACAAGTGGATGGTTATAATTGGTCAGGATAAGAGCAGGAATGGTTTCTGAGAGGTATTTTATTGGTTAAAATCGATGAATACGGGGGTGAAAGGTTCATTTTTTGAGAAGATATTTTTTAATGGTTGAAAATACTTGTACCTTCCTGAAGTCTATTTTTTAGATTCTTTCCAGTCTCAACGATTTCAGATGGTGTTCATTATCTTTGATGGTATACTGAAATGACTAATCCTTGAATATTGACAGCTATCTAAATAATTTTTAAGAAATCAACCGATTTAGTTTAACAAATCGATGTATGGACCATTCGTCGGACACATAACCCTGGATGAGTAATGTACCAGATGAAAATTAAGCGATTTCCTATTCGGTTTGATGCGTGGTACAGGGTTCTATCGAGCGCTTTGTTTTTGCCCCCGTCGAGCTCCTATGTGGAAGTGAATGACGTGGAGGTCCGCGTGCAAATGAGCTGGGCGTTTCGATCTCACTTTCTGAAGACAGCTGTCGCTTCAGTCGCAGAAACGAATGAGCGGCCATTGAGCCGCGGGGTGCATGGGTTTGCAGGTCGATGGCTGGTGAACGGATCGGGACAGGGAATCTTGGCCATCAATCTGATACCGGCTCAGCGCGGATATGTCATGGGATTTCCCGTTCGTTTGAAACAACTCATGGTGAGTGTGGTGGAACCCGCAGCCTTGGCAGCGGAACTCCAGAGTTCTTCGTAGTTCAGATGGGAATTATTCCGAAAATGAACGGACATAAGTACTTCAGAGAATGCTTTCCAAGATCAAAAAACGATAGAAAGGGACGAATTGATATGTCAGAGATTTACGCTTACGAATGTGATGCATGCGGTTTCAGCCTTCCCTGCGGGTGGGGTGGGTGTATGTATGTCGTAAACAACAAGGGCGAACGGATTGCATGTCCTCATCCAGGGGAGTTTAGAATGGTCAAAAGGGTAACGGGGTATAGTCCTTTTGATCCAAGTGTACCAAAGGGGGCAATTATTACGGGATTTAACTCACATTGCGTCTGTCCTGCATGCCTGAGCAAATTTGACCTTGATGTTGATAAAGATGAGCGTAGATGCCCTGAGTGCGGATCAGGAGAAATATATACAGAAGAGGAGATGATCGGAAAAGAATGTCCACGTTGCCATAAAGGGATCATTGAGAAGATTAATACGGGAGCTATGAGTTAAGTGCGCTCAATGGCAAATTCCTTTGGTTGTTCGCTATGTCTACATGGGAACTTCTTCGTCCCAAAGATAGAGGGAAAAGGTTGGATATTTTTCAAGAGAGGTTTAGAATAACACAAGGGATGGGGTAGTCCCAGCGTAATGTCGTTTGTTTAGCATAAGAGCAGGATTTAATACTAACTTGAGGACCGGTCCTTGTACGAGAACGATAAGAAGAATAACGAAATTCCCGAGTCAGTTACATGTCCTGATTGTAAGAAAAAGGTAAAAGTAATACACTTCGGTTATGGATATATGGCTGTATGCTTCGATTGTCACAAGACTGTATATGATGACCGTAAAAACCTGAAAGATGATTCTGAAGAAGAATAGTCGGTCAGATTTTATTCGCAAGTGTTCATTTTTTCCAAACCAAAGATCCATTTATAATTGCAGCGACTCTTTCTCTTTTTTTTGCTCTTACCTGTTTTACTTCGGGTACATGCACTTCCATAGATCAATAGCGTCGAGAGTGTTTCCCGCCACTCCTGCGAACAAAGATTTATTGCGACAGACGATGGTTGTGCCCAAATTCTTAAAAATATATTGATAATCAATGAGTTAGGGCTAATTTTCATTGACACTTTTGTTTTAAAGGGGTACTGTTACATTAATAAGAGCTTATTAATAATGGATAAATACGGGACTCTTTCCCGATGTGCGGCGTGTGAAAGGTCTATCCTTTATTGGGGAAGACTACCTCAAGGTTGGGAAATTCGACAGATTTACGGTGTCCCCCTCAAATTTTGTCCAAATTGTTTGCGCCGGATAAAGTATCGTCCCAGTATAAAAAGTTCCGACGATATTTCAAAAGATTGAATTTCTGTCTTTACAACCCCCACCAATTTGAGATCGGAATATAGATATTATACCGTCTACCAACCGCTCCCTTCCCGCAAACATTCTCGAACCATCATTTTCACTACTCTATCTCGTTATAATCATTCTACAATTTGCGGCCAAAATCACCGGTTCTGGGTATTTACCATGAACATTGCAGAAACCAACTGACCCTATCAAGAAACAGACCGGCGTCACTTTATTCGCCCAAGTTTGAATCTAGCTGCAATCGAGTCCGTTTCTTGCCAAAATCCAGTCAAAATATTTTTCCGTTTGGATGAAACACTCTGAACAAATATAAGAATAAGAAATTTATAAAAATCAGATCCCAATAGGAGGTAATCATCATGAAGAAAAAAATCTATACCAGACCGGTATCAGTGGTGTTGTCAGATGAGATGTTTAATCTGATCAAGGTAGTGACAGACAAGGGTGACATCGGAATCTCGGATTACATCAGAGGGGCAATTGAGGAAAAAATAACTAAGAATGACCAGGATGGGAGGGACCAGTCATGAAAAATAGAAGATATCACACCCCAATGAACCTGCTACTGGAACCGGATATGTACACGCGTATCAGAATGATTTCAAGACTTAAAAAGATATCCATGTCGAATATCATTCGCGAGAGCATAAAACTCTGGTTGGCCCGATATGACAAAGAGAATAACTCCATGATAGATAATGATAATGGAAATGAGAAAGGAGCCTAAAAATGCTATTCAATACGTTTTGTCATATCCAAAGAATAGGTTTAATTACCGAAGCAAGACTGTGGGATACTGGAATACATAATTGGGATTTATTCATCAATCATTCATTGGAAATTCCGCTACCTAGGAAAAAAGTCGCATTGATACTTCATACCCTCCAGGAGTCATCAAGACAATTAGACTCACGTAATCCCCATTATTTTATCCAACACCTTCCGGTAAATCAGTATTGGCGGTTATTCCCGCTTTTCCGAGATACTATTGCCTACCTTGATATTGAAACCACCGGTTTAGAAAACTGTTGTAATGAGATCACAACGATCGCCCTATATGACGGTCAAAGGATCCATACCTATGTCAACGGACAAAACCTCGATGACTTTGTGAGGGACATTGAACGATTTAAGATCATAGTCACATATAACGGAAGATGCTTCGACGTTCCCTTCATTCAGCACTATTTCAAAATACCGTTGAAACATGTCCATATTGATCTCCGGTATATTCTTAAAAGTCTGGGTTTTTCGGGCGGTCTTAAGGGATGCGAAAGACAAATGGGGATTGACAGGGGAGACCTGAGCGACATCGACGGATATTACGCCGTGATCCTATGGGATGCATACAAGAGAACAGGCGATGAAAGAAATCTGAAGATGCTTCTTGACTATAATAGCGCTGACGCAAGAAATTTAGAAACCTTAATGGTTATGGCGTACAACATGAAACTGAAGAGCACGCCGTTTTACGAGACCTATAGACTAACGTAATTCGAATTTATTTGTATAAGTATCATGAAACAAAAAAGAAATGAGAGAGAGAAGATATAGTCGATTGCTGCGTCTGGATATATCGGAATAAAACCATCTAGGATCTTCCTGGGTTAACCTGGGTGAGAGATCCTTGGCAATGGTTACAATTGGTCAGAATAATTGACAAAGAGTATTCATAATCATAAGATTTTCTTCGGGTACATTAAGTCAATTTATTGTTTGCTAAATGGAAGAAAATGGCAGTACGAATCGAAATGATAAACCTCATAATCCCTATTGAAAGAATCAATGAATGCTATCCGGGCGGTTTCGAAGCATATATATCCCAGAATGAGGAATCCTTGGGAAGAACAACCTGGTACGATGATTATTTGTTTCGTGATGGAGCCATGTGCGGTGAAGATATCGATTGGTTAATCGATTATTGGGTGAGCATGGGGTTGAAATATATAGAACAACGGGATGGTAAAGAATGGTTTATAGATATGTGCGTCTTTGACCTCTGTCCCTTAAATGATTGTGATTGGATTGACTATGATAGAAAGGACCGGACTGTTTATTATAGAGGCAAGCCGAAGGGACCCATCATCGGACGAGAAGAGATGCGTTCCATGATCGATATTTCTCCGACCAATGTTATTGTGATGGAATTCCCAGGTAGACTGGTAGCAGGTGATTTCCTAGTCTGCAAGGATTGTGGAAAACGAAGATATGTCACTGAGGAATGGATTGAATATATGTGTAAGAAATTCTTCCTCCATCGTTCATATGGAGACGAACCGCATTACAGAATGTTCCGTTCGGATATTGCGCGTTTTAAATGTGTAAAATGCGGGAGCAAGAGAGTAGATGTCGTGTCCTATGAAGATGATGAAGCGGATTAATATTGAGAGTAATCGCATCGTTCCTATTAGGAATTCAAATTTGTCAAAGGTGAAGTTAATCTCGACTAAGTTTAGCAAAACAACATCACAACATCGTATTTCCCTTGAAATACCCTCGAATGGGTGGTAATCAGTAACTTTAAACAGTGAACCTTATCAATGTGCTTTTGTAATTATGGACGAGCTATCAATTCGAAATATTGCCAAAGGTCGAGAAAATAATCTGCTTTACATCATGTTGACTCGACCCTGCGCTCATCCTTGTCTAGTCTTTTCCGAACAGAACGAATTTTATGATAAAGCTGAGTCGATTAATGAGACTATGCAGTTAAATGCTTCTCGGTCGTAGGATAGGTGCAGAAAATGGATAGAGATATTACCGATATTTTTGAAGAGGCGTCTGTTAAAAGCAGTTATGGTGGGGGTGGTTCTTCGTCTGATTGGGACTATAATTTTGATGATTGGGATTCGTCTGATTGGGAAGGATATTCTGCATCATACGAGCCCGAAGATGAGATGTATGATGATCCGTACGAATACGATGGGGATGAGGATGATTTTGAAAACGAGGATGAATCCCTTGATGAACCAGAACCAGATGATAACGGTGGTGTATTTTATAATAACATCGAATCCGGTACAGAACGGCAACAAAAAATTATCGAGTGGCTTGCCAGTTCTGAATTGGCTAAACCCTTGCGGAAGGCAAGCGGAGGATTTTTCGTAAGAAAAGGAGAATTGGTTCGCTTGTTGGATGGAAAGATTGTGGAATTAATGGTTTGGTTAAGTGAAGAAGGTATTAAGGATAATATATTTATTATGGATTATTTAGTTAAAAGATCAAAAAATAAAACAGAAGATGCAATTCCAGATGTTTTATTTTTCGAGAAGAAGACCGTAGTAGATGCTCCGTTTCGTTCAGAACCCACCGAGAACGATGAATTTGAATTTACTTGTGAAGATGACATCCATTGGTTTTAGGAAGAGTCAGTTGCAGTTCGGTAATATGATATGATACCGCCATAGAATCGTCCCGGAATTTACGGTTAACTTTACCGGTTTTGATCACTTAGTCATTGATGATATCAGAATAGACTATCATAGCACTACGAGAAACACCTCTGTTCTGCGCTTTAAACATTGCATCGATATGTCTCTCTAAAAATGATCTTTCTCTGCGTCGTTGTTCTTGGTCAATTTGTTGATATTGTTCTTCTCGCAATTTTTCTGCAGGCTTTTCTTTTTCCGTGGAGATATAATCAAATCTTGGTGACGGACATAATAAAGGCGTATCCTATTGAGAGCCATTAAATCTCAATATATCCCCTGTTAGAAGCAGGGAAGGAAGGATACGCCCATGAAGAATGATGAA
>Ga0172382_10001492_pt1 | contig 41864 bp, 42 predicted proteins | sample Leawel138RmetaG_FD_122245 | JGI IMG/M metagenome (GOLD analysis project Ga0172382, IMG submission 122245) | Leachate microbial communities from a municipal landfill in Southern Ontario, Canada - Leachate well 138R metaG | ecosystem: Engineered > Solid waste > Landfill > Unclassified | place...
GATCCGGATGGCTGCCGAGCGTGATTTCGGTCGTGCCCATCGGGGCGTTCTTGCGCCGGTAGTCGACGATGATCGTGTCGCCGGGCTTGGTGCTCTTGAGCAGTTCCTGGAACTGGGCCAGGGATGCGACGGGCGTGTTGTTGACCGCGTCGATCGCGTCACCGGCCTGCAGCTTGCCCTTCGACGGACCCTTCTCGTCGATGCTCTCGACGGTGACGGCCATCGGGTACTTCAGGTACTGCAGCGCGGCGTATTCGGCGCTGTCCTCGGAGTCGCGGAAGTCTCTGGTGTTGGCCTCGTCGATCTCTTCCCTGCTCTTGTCCGGCGGATAGACCAGTTCCCGGGGGACCAGCTGGTCGCGGCCCGACGCCCAGAACACCAGGGCCTGCCCCAGCGTCAGACCGTCGCGCTGCGACACCGTGGTCATGTTGAGATGTCCCGAGGTCTTGTGCACGTGGGCGCCCTCGATGTCGACGACCTGTTTGCCGTCCACCTCGCCCAGCGTGTCGAACGTCGGTCCCGGTCCGAGCGCGACGTAGGGCACGGTCACCACGGTCAGCAGCACTCCGAAGACCAGGATGGGCACCAGTGCGACGACCATCGTGGAAATCCGCCTGTTCACGCGGCCCACAGTAGAGGTCAACGCCCGTGGCGAACCGCGAAGACCACCTGAGTTCACTCTCAGCGTGACCCGCGCACCCGCGGGCCGTGCCCATGGTGAGTACCGTTGGGGGCATGGCTGACCTGCCTTTCGGCTTCTCCGCCGGGGACGACCCCGACCGCGACAAACGCAAGAACGACAACCCCGACTCAGGACCAGGATCGGGTGGGGACCCGTTCGGCTCGGGTTTCCCCGGCGGCGAGTTCGACATGTCGCAGCTGGGCCAGATCTTCTCCAAGCTCGGCGAGATGTTCAGCGGGGCGGGCACGTCGATGGCCGGCGGCACGTCCGCCGGACCGGTGAACTACGACCTGGCGCGTCAGCTGGCGTCGAGCTCGATCGGATTCGTGGCGCCGATACCCGAGCAGACCGCCACCGCCATCTCCGATGCGGTGCGGCTGGCCGAGACCTGGCTCGACGGTGTCACCCCGTTACCGGCCGGCACCACCAGGGCTGTCGCATGGACGCCGACGGACTGGATCGACAACACCATGGACACCTGGAAGCGGCTGTGCGACCCGGTGGCCCAGCAGATCTCGACGGTGTGGGCGCAGGCGTTACCCGAGGAGGCCAAGGCGATGGCCGGTCCGCTGCTGGCGATGATGTCGCAGATGGGCGGGATGGCGTTCGGCTCCCAGCTGGGGCAGGCGCTGGGCACGCTGTCGAAGGAGGTGCTGACGTCCACCGATATCGGTCTTCCGTTGGGCCCCAAGGGGATCGCCGCGCTGATGCCCGAGGCGATCGAGGCGCTGGCCGAGGGGCTGGAGCAGCCGCGCAGCGAGATCGTCACGTTCCTGGCCGCCCGCGAGGCCGCCCACCACCGGCTGTTCAGCCATGTGCCGTGGCTGCCCGGCCAGCTGCTCAACGCGGTCGAGGCGTTCGCCAGGGGCACCAAGATCGACATGAGCGGCATCGAGGAGTTCGCCCGCGGCTTCAACCCGGCGTCGCTGACCGATCCGTCGGAGATGGAGCAGCTGCTCAATCAGGGCATCTTCGAACCAAAGGCCACCCCGGAGCAGACGGCGGCCCTGGAGCGACTGGAGACCACGCTGGCGTTGATCGAGGGCTGGGTGCAGACCGTCGTTTCCGACGCACTCGGCGACCGTATCCCCGGCACGCCCGCGTTGAGTGAGATGCTGCGCCGACGGCGCGCGACCGGCGGACCGGCCGAGCAGACGTTCGCCACCCTGGTCGGGCTGGAGTTGCGGCCCCGCAAGATGCGCGAGGCAGCCGACCTGTGGCGCAAGCTGACCGAGGCCGTCGGCGCGGACACCCGCGACAGCGTCTGGCAGCACCCCGACCTGCTACCGAGCGCAGGCGACCTGGACGAGCCCGCCGCGTTCATCGACCGCATGATCGGCGGGGACACCAGCGACCTCGACAATGCGATCGCCGACCTCGAGCGTGACTTGAGGCGAGGGGACGCCGGGCCTGACGAACCCAGGGACTGAGTCCGGCGCGACGTCAGTCGCCTCAATACACGAGCGACTTTCAGGGCGACGTGTTCCTGTCGCAGGCAGCACCGGCGACGACGGGCCCCTGTGGATCCCGTCGCAGGCACCGCCGGCGACGGCGCCCCTGTGGATAACTGTGCCGGACGACGTCGCGGCGTGACACTGTCGAGCCATGACGCGGTACGCGGTGAGCTCCGCCACCCCGGTGCTGTCCCGACCCGACGGCACCGTCCAGGTCGGGTGGGATCCGCGCCGCGCGGTCGTCGTGCACCCACCCGCCGGGCTGCCTGCCGCGGTCCTGGCTGAACTGCTGCGCGCCTTGCAGGGTGCGGCCACCGCCCCGGAGTTGCAGAAGGTGGCCGCCGGTCACGGTGTCGCAGCGACGGTCGTCGCGGGTCTGCTCTCCCACCTTGTGGACGCCGGCGTCGTCGTGCCGACCCCTCCGGGCGTAGACCGTTCGCCGTCGGTGCGGGTGCACGGCAGCGGCCCGCTGACCGATCTGCTCACCGCGTCGCTGCGCTGCTCGAACGTGCGGATCAGCCAGAGCACCAGAACCCATGCGTCGACGGCAGGCGCCGACCTCGTCGTGCTGACCGACTACCTGGTCGCCGATCCGCGGGTGGTGCGCGAACTCCACGACGCCGGGGTCGCGCACCTGCCGGTGCGGGTCCGCGACGGCACCGGTCTGATCGGCCCGCTGGTGATCCCCGGTGTGACGTCGTGCCTGCGCTGCGGCGATCTGCACCGCAGTGACCGCGACCCCGCCTGGCCTGCCGTGGCCGCGCAACTGTGCCGCACCGTCGGCAGCGCCGACCGCCCGACGATATTGGCGACCGCCGCGCTGGCACTGCGCGAGATCGAGCACGTGCTGCGGGCGGTGCGCGGCGCTGGGACCGACAGCCCGTCGACGCTGGACACCACCCTGGAATTCGAGGTCGCGACCGGTACCAGCACCGCACGCCGATGGTCGCGGCACCCGAGCTGCGGCTGTTGACATCGCTCGTTGCCAACTGGTTGGTCGAAATTCAGGAGTGTCGTGGATGATGGTCTGGTGAGTGACATCAAGCGGGGTCGCGCAGCGCGCAACGCAAAGCTGGCGTCGCTGCCGGTCGGCATGGCGGGACGTGCCGCGCTCGGCTTCGGCAAACGTCTGACCGGTAAGTCGAAGGACGAGGTCAACGCCGAGCTGATGGACAAGGCGGCCCAACAGCTGTTCACCGTGCTCGGTGAACTCAAGGGCGGCGCGATGAAGGTCGGCCAGGCTCTGTCGGTGATGGAAGCCGCGATCCCCGAGCAGTACGGCAAGCCGTACCGGGAGGCGCTGACCAAACTGCAGCGCGAGGCGCCGCCCCTGCCCGCGCCGAAGGTACACCGGGTGCTCGATCAGCAGCTCGGCACCAAGTGGCGGGAGCGGTTCGCGTCGTTCGACGACACGGCGGTGGCTTCGGCCAGCATCGGCCAGGTGCACAAGGCGGTGTGGTCCGACGGCCGGGAGGTCGCGGTCAAGATCCAGTACCCCGGCGCGGACGAGGCGCTGCGCGCGGACCTGAAGACCATGCAGCGCCTGGTCGGTGTGCTCAAGCAACTCTCCCCCGGTGCCGACGTGCAGGGTGTGGTCGACGAGTTGATCGAGCGCACCGAGATGGAACTCGACTACCGGCTGGAAGCCGACAACCAGCGCGCGTTCGCCAAGGCCTACGCCGGTGACCCGCATTTCGTCGTGCCGCACGTCGTCGCCAGCGCGCCGAAGGTCGTCATCCAGGAGTGGATCGAGGGCATCCCGCTGTCGCACATCATCCGGGACGGGACTCAGGAGCAGCGCGACCTGATGGCCACCCGGCTCTTCGAGTTCTGCGACGACGCGCCGACCCGGCTGGAGATGGTGCACGGCGACGCCCACCCCGGCAACTTCATGCTGATGCCCGAGGACAAGATGGGCGTCATCGACTTCGGCGCGGTCGCGCCGATGCCGGGCGGCTGGCCCGTCGAGCTGGGCCAGATCCTGCGGTACGCGGTCGACAAGAACTACGAGAAGCTGCTGCCCACGATGGAGAAGGCCGGCTTCATCCAGAAGGGCCAGAGACCGTCCACCCGCGAGATCGACGACATGCTCAAGCAGTACGTCGAACCGCTGGAGGTTCCCGTCTTCCACTACACCCGCCGGTGGCTGCAGAAGATGACGGCGATCGAGCTGGACAAGGCCGCGGGCCAGATCAAGGCGGCCCGGCAGATGGACATCCCGCCGAAGCTGGCGATCCCGATGCGGGTGATCGCGTCGATCGTCGCGATCTCCTGCCAACTCGACGCGCACGTCGACACGCGACGCATCGCCATGGAGAAGGTGCCCGGATTCGCCGACCCCGACGCCGTCTAGCGCCGGGGCCGGCTGAATCTCACGCGGCGACAGGCTCTTTCGCGTCCTTACGCGGACGACCCCTGGGCCGCTTGCGGGCGATGACCGATCCCCGCTCCAAGATCTCGCCGCCCCAGACGCCCCACGGCTCCTGACGCTGCAGCGCAGCGTTCAGGCATTCCCGCCGGAGCGGGCAGTCGGCGCACAGCGCCTTGGCGCGTTCCAGATCCCGCGGGTCCTCGGCGAACCACAGATCTGGGTCCTCGACATGACACGGCACCTCAAGCTTCGTCTTCTCGCAAGTCGGCGAAGACATGTCCGGTCCTCTTCTTCCTGGTCGTTGGTGTTCGGATTTCTGTGAACTCTTTTCGAGGGATCTGCGACCAGGTCTTCGGGAAAGACAAAGGCCACGGATCCGGTGATTGCGGGTCCGTGGCCTGGGAGGCGGTTCGGGGTTTACCTAGAGGTGACCCCTCACGGACGCGGCAATCGTGCCGGCGGCGGCGGCGCGCTTACGCGGCGCAGCAGCGGCGGCGGCGGCGGGAATGGGATGCGCGGGATGCGCCCAGAACTGGGCGTCGAGGGTCCGCGACATGCCGGCAGCTACGCCGAAGAATTCGAAATCGTTGCTGTTCATGGTCGGGCACCCTCCTTTCGCACATGGCCGTCGTCTGTGTGTTTCGAGGCTAAACGCTAGCAGCAAAACCGCACAACACATTTTTGACCAGCGATTTTGGCGCGATCTTTACGATTTTTGGCGGCCTTTGACCAGTGCGAGCACGTCGGGGCCGAACTGTTCGAGCTTGCGGGCGCCGATTCCGGGGATCGCCACGAGCGCCGCGTCGTCGGACGGCAGCGATTCGGCGATCGCGATCAGCGTGTTGTCGGTGAACACCACATAGGCCGGCACGTTCATCTCTTTGGCGATCCGCAGCCGCCAGTCCTTGAGGTCGGCGAGAAGTTGCTCGTCGATGTCGGACGGGCAGGTTTCGCAGCGGCGCAACATGATGGCCGGCGGCGAGGTGAGCGCCGCGTTGCACACCCGGCAGCGCGGGGCCGGCCCGCGCGGCTTGCGGGGCTTGCTGGGGCCGTCGTCGCGCTGGGACTGCGGCGCGATGCCGTTGAGGAACCGCGACGGACGGCGACCCTGCCTGCCGCCCGGCTTGCGGGCCAGCGCCCAACTCAACGTCAAATGCACGCGCGCCCTGGTGACGCCGACATAGAGCAGCCGACGTTCCTCCTCGACCGGTTCACTGTCGGGGCCATGGGCAAGCGCATGCGAGATCGGCAGTGTGCCGTCGGCGAGCCCGACCAGGAACACCGCATCCCACTCCAGGCCCTTCGCGGCGTGCAGCGACGCCAGCGTGACGCCCTGCACGACGGGTGGGTGCCGGGAATCGGCACGCTGCCGCAACTCGGCGAGCAGGCCGTGCAGGTCCAGCTGCGGGCGCTGCGCCACCTCGTCGTCGACCAGCTCGGCGAGCGCGACCAGCGCCTCCCAGCGATCCCTGGCCTGCGCGCCCGGCGGCGGCTCGGCGGTCAGGCCGAGGGGTTCGAGCGCCGCGCGCACGAACTCCGGCAGCGAATCTGCCGTGTCCTGCAGGCCGCGCTCGGCGAGCCGCTGCAACGCCAGCAGCGCCTGCCGGATCTCCTGACGGCTGAAGAACCCTTCACCGCCGCGGACCTGGAAGGCGATGCCGGCCTCGGTGAGCGCCTCCTCGTAGACCTCCGATTGGGCGTTGATGCGGTAGAGCACCGCGATTTCCGAAGCGGCGGTTCCGGATTCGACGAGCTTGGCGATGCTGCGGGCGACGGCCGTGGCCTCGGCGACCTCGTCGGGGTACTCCTTGAACACCGGGTCGGGTCCCGGCGGGCGTTGACCGACCAGGTGCAGCCTGCTGCCCGCCATGCGGCCGCGCGCGGCGGCGATGACGCGGTTGGCCAGCGACACCACCTGCGGGGTGGAGCGGTAGTCGCGTTCCAGCCGGACCACCGCGGCGTCGGGGAAGCGACGCGAGAAGTCGAGCAGGTAGCGCGGCGAGGCGCCGGTGAACGAGTAGATGGTCTGGTTCGCGTCGCCGACGACGGTCAGGTCGTCGCGGCCGCCGAGCCAGGCGTCGAGCACCCGCTGCTGCAGCGGGGTGACGTCCTGGTACTCGTCGACCACGAAGCAGCGGTACCGGTCCCGGAACTCCTGGGCCACCGCGGGGTCGTTCTCGATCGCGGCGGCGGTGTGCAGCAGCAGGTCGTCAAAGTCTAGAAGCATGACATCGTTACGGCGGGACTTGAGCGACTCGTAGTTGCCGTAGACGGCGGCGACCTTGGCGGCGTCGAACGGGATGTCGCGGCCGACGTCGGCGACGGCCTGCGGATAGCCCTCAGGCGTGATCAAAGACGCCTTGGCCCATTCGATTTCACCGGCGAGGTCGCGGACGTTGTCGGTGCCGGTGGGCAGCCCGGCCCGGTTGGCGGCCTGCGCGACGACGGCGAACTTGCTGTCCATCAGCTGCCAGTCGGTGGTGCCGACGACCCTCGGCCAGAAATACGACAGCTGGCGCCGCGCGGCGGCGTGGAACGTCTGCGCCTGCACCGCCGCAGTGGACGCCCCCGCCTCGTCGCCGCCGAGTGCGCGCAACCGGCCCCGCATCTCACCCGCCGCGCGCTGCGTGAAGGTGACCGCCAGCACCTGTCCTGGGGCGACGTGCCCGGCCGTCACCAGATGGGCGATGCGGCGGGTGATGGTGCGCGTCTTGCCGGTACCGGCGCCGGCGAGCACGCAGACCGGGCCGCGGGGTGCGAGCACAGCCTCACGCTGTTCGTCGTCGAGGTCACCGAGCAGCCGGTCGCGGGAGGCCGTCGGGGACATGGCCTCCATCATGTCAGCGCGGCCCGACAAGCGCGGGCCTCGGGGTTCTGAACTGTTCGGTTGGCTGAGTGGGCGCGTGGGAATGGTGTGTATCCGCAGACTGCGTACCGGTGGTTTCGTGGGGACCGGATGCCGGTGGCTGCTCGCCGGTTGGAGTCGGGGACGATCTGGGTCGACGCTCCGGTGGGTGGGGAGGCTGGTCGCACAGTCGTGTATACGCGGGTGTCGTCGCATGATCAACGCCAGGATCTGGACCGCCAGGTCGCGCGACTTGCTGATTGGGCGACCTCGAATGGTTATGTGGTCGGCGAGGTGGTGTGTGAGGTCGGGTCGGGCCTGAATCGCAAGCGGCCGAAGATGCGCAGGATCCTGTCGGACCCGTGTGCTTCGGTGGTGGTCATGGAGCATCGTGACCGGTTGGCGCGGTCCGAGGTTGAGGACCTCGAAGCAGCGTTGTCTGCTCACGGCCGCACGATCATCGTTGCCGATCAGGGCGAGACCACCGACGATCTGGTGCGCGACATGATCGAGGTGCTGACCGCGATGTGCGCGCGCTTGTATGGCCGCCGTGGCGCCCGGAACCGGGCGATGCGCGCGGTGACGGCCACCAAAGAGGCCGCGGCGGTTGCCGATGGCTAGGTTCGAGATCCCGCAGGGGTGGACGGCGCAGGCGTATCGCTTCGCGTTGGATCCCAGACCTACGCAATTGCGGGCGTTGGCGTCTCATGCTGGTGCGGCGCGGTTCGCGCACAACCACATGCTCGCCCTGGTCAAGGCCGTGATGGATCAGCGGGCCGCCGAGCGCAGCTACGGCGTCACGGAGTCGGAGCTGACGCCGGTGCTGGGGTGGTCGTTGCCGGCGCTGCGCAAGGCATGGAATCAACGCAAAGACTGGTGTGCGCCGTGGTGGGGCGAGAACTCCAAGGAGGCCTACAACACCGGCCTCGATGGGTTGGCCCGCGGATTGGACGCCTGGTCCTCGTCGCGGTGTGGCCGCCGCGCCGGAAAGCCGGTCGGCTTCCCCCGGTTCAAGACCGCCCGGGCGCCACGCTCGGTGCGGTTCACCACCGGGGTGATCCGCATCGAGGCCGACCGCCGGCACATCAGCCTGCCGCGGTTGGGTGCGGTCCGCACGCATGAGTCGACCCGCAAGTTGGCCCGCCGCGTCGAGGCCGGGTCGGCGCGGATCTTGTCGGCTACCGTGCGTCAGGACAGCGCCGGGCGCTGGTACTGCGCCCTGCACACCATCGTCGAAGCCAAGGCGCGGCCCGCCCACGTGCGCCGGTCGGCTCATCCGGTGGTCGGTGTTGATGTGGGGGTGAAAGCCGACAGCTTGCTGGTCATCGCGACTCCCGATGGGACCGAGATCGACCGTATTCCAGCGCCGAAGTCACTGAGTGCGGCGCAATCCCGGTTGCGGGCCTTGCAGCGCGGAGCGGCCCGCCAGCACGGCCCCTACGATCCGGCCACCAAGACCAGACGGGCACCATCGGCGCGGTGGCGGGCGACCCAAGCCCGGATCGGTCGCACTCATGCTCACGCTGCGGCGGTGCGCCGCGACGTACTGCACAAGGCCACCACCACGCTGGCCCAGCAGCACGACGTCGTGGTCGTCGAAACGCTGAACGCGGCGGGTATGCGCACCAAAGGCGGCGCCTACAAGCGTGGCCTCAACCGCGCGCTCGCTGACGCCGCGCTGGCCGAGGTCCGGCGCATGCTAGGCTACAAGACACGTTGGTACGGCGCCCATTTGGTGGAGGCTGACCGGCATTTTCCGTCATCGAAGACGTGCACGGCATGTGGGAGGCGAAAGCCAAACCTCACCCTGGCCGATCGAGTCTTCACCTGTGACGACTGCGGTGTTCGGATCGATCGTGATCTGGGTGCTGCGATCAACCTCGCTCGACTCGGCGTACCCACACTCGTGGGTGATCAGAGTCCCGCCGGGAGTGGCCCGGTGGCAGGACGTGGAGCCACGCGTGAGACCGAACCCGCGCCAGCGGGCAACGCAGCAGGCGATGAAACGTCAACCCCGCACCACCACCCGGTGGATCAGACGGGGACCGCCTCACCGCGAGGCGAGGCTGCCTAATGGACAAGCGGACTCACATTCGCTGACCAAAAGGCAACGGCCGGGCATGGACGGCGCGTCGACTACGTTGAAGGGCTTATGAGCGCTGACGAGGCCACCTTGACGATGTACACCACGACGTGGTGCGGCTACTGCACCCGCCTCAAGATGGCACTGAAGTCCGAGGGTATCCGCTGGACCGAGGTCGACATCGAGGCCGAGCCGGCCGCCGCGGAGTTCGTCGGATCGGTGAACGGCGGAAATCACGTCGTGCCCACGGTGAAGTTCCCCGACGGCTCCACGTTGACCAACCCGAGCATCAAGCAGGTCAAGGCCAAGCTGGCCGGTTGATCCGGCGAGCAGACACAAAATCGCACGCGCTCGGTCGAATTCGTGCGAGTTGGTGTCTGCTCGCGGACGAGTCAGTCCCGCTCCACCCAGGATTCGATGATCTCCCGCGCGATCGAGATCGACCCGGGCAGCAGCAGCCGGGACGTGCCGCCGGAACCCCAATCGCCCTGCGCGAGCGCCTCGCGGATCTCGGCGCGGGTGAACCACGCCGCCTCGGCGATCTCGCCGTCGTTGAAGGCGAACGGCTGCTCGGGGTCGCCGATGGCGTGGAAACCGACCATCAGCGACCGCGGGAACGGCCACGGCTGGGAGCCGAGGTACTCGACGTCGGTGACGGTCAGCCCGATCTCCTCGGCGATCTCGCGGACCACGCAGGACTCGAAGGACTCCCCCGCCTCGACGAAGCCGGCCAGGATCGAGAACAGCCGCGGCGGCCACGCCGTCTGACGGGCCAGCACCGCGCGGTCGTGGCCGTCATGCACCAGGCAGATGACCGCGGGGTCGATCCTCGGGAACTCCTCGTGGCCGGTGACCGGGTTGATCCGCGCCCAGCCGCTCTTGACCGGCCTGGTCGGTGCCCCGTCGACGGGGCTGAACCGGGCGTGGTCGTGCCAGTTCAGCAGCGCGGTCGCGGTGGCGACCAGCTGGGCGCTGACGTCGTCGAAGACGTCGCCGGTGCGGCGCAGATCGAGCACCTCGGTCGCGGCGTCGGGATCCTCCGGGGGCTCGAGCTCGGAGCGCACCGCCCACACGTGGCGGCCGTCGTCGAGCCTGCCGAGGAACACGGCGTCCTCCGGAGGTGCGGCCCCGGCCGAGGAGGCGCTGTTCAGCACGGCGCTGCCACCGGAGATCAGCACCTGGTTACGACGGTCCACCCGCAGCAGCAGGGCGTCGGGCCAGCCTGCGACGGCGGCGTCGATGTCGGTGCGCAACGTGTCGGCCCGGTCGGCCCCCACCCGGGACAGCAGCGGAACGTTGCGTAGTCGGAAGGCCGTCACCGCTCCTCGTCCGCGGAACGGATGTACAACAGCCGATCGCCCAGCTCGAGTGCGTCGACCTCGGGTTCGTCGACCCGGATCAGCTTGTTGTCGCGCACCACGCCCAACACGATGTCGGTCTGATGCCGCGGCGAGCTGCCGGCCTCCTTCGGGCTGACCTCGCGTTCGGCGATCGCGAAGCCGCGGTCCGGGGTGAGCAGGTCCTCCATCATCTCCACGACGCTCGGCGTCTGCACCGCGATGCCGAGCAGCCGTCCCGCGGTCTCGGACGTCACGACGGTCGAGTCCGCGCCGGACTGCTCGAGCAGGTGCTGATTCTCGGCCTCGCGCACGGCCGCGATGATCTTGGCGTTCGGGGCGAGCTCGCGTGCGGTCAGCGTGACCAGCACCGCGGTGTCGTCGCGGTTGGTGGCGACGATGATCGATTTCGCATGCTGGGCGCCGGCCAGGCGCAGCACTTCGGAGTCGGTGGCGCTGCCCCGGACGGTGACCAGGCCGGCGCTCTTGGCCCGTTCCAGGGCTGCGGCGTCCTCGTCGACCACGACGATGTCGGCGGGAGCGACCTCGTCGCCGACCATCGCCGCGGCGGCGGTGCGGCCCTTGGTGCCGTAGCCGACGATGATGATGTGGTTACGCAATCTGCTCCTCCAGCGCTGGATTTGATAGACCTGCCGCGACTGCGTGGTGAGGGTCTCGACGGTGGTACCGATCAGAACGATCAGGAACGCCACCCGCAGCGGCGTGATCACCAGGACGTTGACGAGGCGCGCTGTCGGTGTGATCGGGGTGATGTCGCCGTAGCCGGTGGTCGACAACGACACCGTGGCGTAGTACAGGCAGTCCAGGAACGACAGCTGGTTCTCCTGGCTGTCCCGGTAGCCGTCGCGGTCGATGTAGACGATCAGGACCGCGGCGAACAACGCCGCCAGCGCGTAGATGACCCGGACGGTGATGCGACGGGCGGGGCTGACCGTCTCGGTCGGAATCTGCACACGGTCGGTGAGCGAATGGACCGGCATCTCCGCCAGTGACTGGTCGAACCGACTCAGCCGTCGGCGCAGGCGTCCTTCAGCCACGATGGTCGGTCAGGGAGTGAGGCAGCCGCACCAGCACAATGTAATCATGACCACGTCCCAGACCGCACTGCAGCAGATCCCCAAGTCCTCCCGCGGCGCCAGAATGGGCGCCTGGCTGGCCGGGATGGGCATCCTGCATTTCGCCGCCCCCAAGCCGTTCGACAGCATCGTCCCCGAGGAGCTGCCGGGGACCCAGCGCTTCTACACCTACGCCTCCGGCGTCGCCGAGATCGGTGTCGGCGCCCTGCTGCTGGCACCCAGGACCCGCAGGGCGGGCGCACTGTCGGCCATCGCGCTGTTCGTGGGGGTGTTTCCCGGCAATGTGAACATGGTGCGGCTGTGGTTCAACGATCCGACCAAGTCACTGCCCATGCGCGTCGCCGCGGTCGCCCGGCTGCCGCTGCAGGTCCCGATGATCATGCAGGCCTGGAAGGTCTACCGGGAAAGCTGACGCTCAGGCGGCGGGCGGGTCGGCCAGCAGCGCGGCCAGGTCGTCGACATCGGGCAGCCCGTCGGGCACGACCGTGCGCCCCGACCGAACGTAGTGGAAGGCAGCACGCACCGACGACACGGGGCAGTCGTGCAGCCGCGCCCACGCCAGGCGATACACCGCAAGCTGAACAGCGTTGTGCTGCAACTCTTCTTCGGTTGCCGGCGGCTCGCCGGTCTTCCAGTCCACCACCATGACCCCGTCGCCGTCGGCGAACACGGCGTCGATGCGGCCGCGTACCACCCGCCCCGCGATCATCATGTCGAACGGCACCTCGACATCGATCGGGGTGCGGGCGGCCCACGGGGACAGCGCGAACGCGGCCTGCAATTCCTCCAGCTCGCCTCGGTCCTGCCGGTCGGCGTCGACGGCCCCCGGTAGGTCATCGAGATCGAACAGCTTCTCCGCCTGGAAGTACCGCTGCACCCATTCGTGAAATGCCGTGCCCAGCAACGCCTGTGCATCGGGGCGCCGGGGTAGCCGCCGCTGCAGCCGCTGTGCGACCGCCTCGGGATCACGGCCGAGTTCGACCATCGCACTGACCGACAGTTGCAGGGGCAGCGGCGGCACGGGTCGCTGCGCCGCCAGTTCCCGTTCGGCCAGCAGCGCGTCGACATCGGCGGTCCAGCCGTGCACGTCGGGCTGTGGATCGGCCCCGCCGGCGGTGGACATCGCAGTGGTCACCAGCCGTGCCCCATGGTCGGTGTGTGCGCGGCGGCCCGCCAACGGGTCCTCGGGCCACACGGCCTCGACGACGCGGTCACGCAGCGGGTTCGGTTCCCCGTCGGCGGGCGCGTCAGCCCAGACGTCGACGGCACCGCAGGGCGAGCCCGACTGCACCGACGCGTCGATGACGTCCTTGAGCTCGCACAGGAACGTCGACGGCCCCCTCGGCTTCGACTCGGTGGCACCCCAGTGGTGGCCCGACACCAACAAGGTGTGCTCGGCGCGGGTGATCGCCACATACAGCAGCCGGCGCTCTTCGTCGGTGCGCCGCTGTTCCAGGCTGCGTTTGTGGTCGTAGATCTTGTCGGACAGCCCTTTTCGGTCGCTGACATCGGACGTGTCGAGCACCGGAACCCCATGCTCGGACACCGTCGCGCAGTCGCCGCGCAGCAGCGGCGGCAGGTCGGCAGCGTCGGTGAGCCAGGTGCGTGGGGACGCGGTGGACGGGAACACCCGCCCGGACAGGTGCGGCACGGCGACGATCTGCCACTCCAGGCCCTTGGCGGCGTGCACGGTCAGGATCTGCACACGGTCGGCGGACACGGTCACCTCGGCCGGCGCCAGACCGTTCTCCACTTGCTCCGCGATGTCGAGGTAGCCGAGCAGCGCCGACACGGTCGCCCCGCCACGGGCCGCGAAGTCCGCGACGACGTCCCCGAAGGCGTCGAGATGCTCGGTGCCCGACCATCCCGCCGAGACCGGTTGCGCCGCACGCACTTCGGTGTCGATCCCCAGGACGCGACGCACCTCGGCGAGCAGGTCCGGCAGTGGGCTCTGCAGGTGCGCCCGCAGCCCGGTCAGCTCCCGGCCCAGCGCGACGATCCTGGCGTGCCCCGCCTCGGAGTACGCCGTGGCGGGCCCGGGGTCGCAGATCGCGTCGGCCAGGCAGGCGGCGTCGGCGTCGGGCCCCAGCTGCGCGACGATCCCCGCGGTCGCCGACTCCCCGTCCGAGGAGGCGCCCGGCTCGACCAGCGCGACCGCACGCCGCCACAACGCCGCCACGTCGCGCGCGCCCAGGCGCCACCGCGGCCCGGTGAGCACCCGCACCGCGGCGGCGCCTGCGGTCGGGTCGGCCGCCAGCCTCAGCATCGCGACCACATCGGCGACCTCAGGGACGGCCAGCAGGCCCGCCAGGCCGACCACCTCCACCGCCACGCCCCGGCGGGTCAGCGCGTCGGCCATCGGGGCGGCGTCGGCGTTGCGGCGCACCAGGACCGCGGCCGTCGGCGCCGCCCCGTCGGCCTCGATGCCGGCGTGCCACCGGCGCGCGATCTGGTCGGCGACCCAGTCGCGTTCACGTTCGACGTCGGACAGCAACGCGCACCGCACCGACCCCGGCTCGGCGCCTGGACGGGGTTGCAGCGCGCGCACGGCCACCGAGCGCCGGCGGGCATCCACCGACACCTCGTTGGCCAGGTGCAGCACCTCGGGCGGATTGCGCCAACTGGTGCGCAGTTCCAGCGTCGGCGCCGGGGTGCCGTCCGAGAGCGGGAAATCGGTGGTGAAGCGCGGCAGGTTGGTCGCCGAGGCGCCCCGCCAGCCGTAGATGGACTGGATCGGGTCGCCGACGGCGGTCAGGGCGAGCCCGTCGTCGGCGCCGCCACCGAACAGCGAGGACAGCGCCACCCGCTGGGCGTGCCCGGTGTCCTGGTACTCGTCGAGCAGCACCACGCGGTAGCGCTGCCGCAGCTGCGCACCGACCTGCGGGAACTGGGCGGCCAGCCGGGCGGCCGAAGCCATCTGCATACCGAAGTCCATGACCCGTTCCTCGCGCATCCGCCGGTGCAGCGCATCGACGAGCGGCACGAGCATGGTGCGCTCGGTCTGGGTGGCCAGCATGCGCAGCAGCCACTGGCTGGGCCCGCGGTCACGCTGGTATCTGCCTGCGGGCAGGTTCAGCACGAGCCGCTCGAGTTCGACGTGGGTGTCGCGCAGCGCGGCGGTGTCGACGAGGTGTTCGGACAGCTGGCCGGCCAGCCGCAGCACCATGTCGGTGATCGACGCCGGCGACTTCTCGGTGTCCAGCGCCGCGGGGTGTGCGCACACCACCCGGAAGGCCAACTGCCACAACTCTGTTTCGCCGAGCAGTCGGGTGTCTGGCTCAACCGGCAACAACAGGCCGAACTCGCGCAGCAGATTGCCGGCGAAGGCGTGGTAGGTGCTGATGGTGACGGGGTCGTCGGCGAAGTCGGCGCCGCCCGTCGGAATCATCAGACCTGCGCCTGCCAGCCGCGCCAGCCGCGCCCGCACCCGGCGCAACAGCTGGCCCGCGGCCTTACGGGTGAACGTCAGGCCGAGTACCTCGCCCGGGCGCGCGTAACCGTTGGCGACCAGCCACACCACCCGCGCCGCCATGGTCTCGGTCTTGCCCGCCCCGGCGCCGGCGATCACCACCAGCGGCCCCGGTTCCGCGGCGATCACGGCGGCCTGCTCGTCGGTGGGTTCGAAAAGGCCCAGCGCCCTGGACAGTTCGGCGGGGCTGTAGCGTGGCGTTGTCATGTGTCACTCCTGTTCTGGGCCGGGCACATGGCGCGGACAGGACAGTGTGCGCACCCGTCGTTGACGCGCGCGGTGAACTGCGGGCCCTGCGTCGCCGCCGCGGCCCGGTGCACCTGCTCGTCCCATTCGGCGCGGCCGTCGGGGGTCAGCGCGTCCTGGTGGCGTTCGGTCGCCCCACCACCGGTGGTCTTGCCGAGGTAGACCAGCCGGCCTCCGCCGGGCTCGTCACCGTCGGCGAGCAGGCCTGCGGCCACGGCCAACTGGTACATCGCCAGCTGTGCGTGGCTCTGCGCATCGTCCTTGCTGACCGGACTCTTGCCGGTCTTGAGGTCGATCACCACGAGTCGGCCCTCGGAGTCGCGCTCGAGCCGGTCGAGGCGCCCACGCAGCCGGACCGCGGGCAGTTCCCCGTCGGGCGCGGCGATCTGACCGTCGACCTCGATCTCCGTGCCGACCTCGGTGAGCTCGCCCCGGGTGCCTTCGCGCCACCTCAGGAATGTGCTGAGCATCTCCAGATGCCGGACCCGCTCGTTGTCGGAGTACCACTGCGCGTCGAAAGGGAGCTCCTCCCAGACCTTCTCGAGCCCGTTGAGCAACTGCGACTCGGTCCGCCCCGATTCGGAGACCAGGGCGTGCACCAGTGAGCCCAGGGTGGACCGCACGTCGCGGCCGCGGGAGCCCCCGTGGCGTTCGAGCAGCCAGCGCAGCGGGCAGTCCGACAGCATCTGCAGGGTTGACGGCGACAGTGTCACCACCTGCTCGCCGTCCTCCCACAGCGGCTCGGCGCTGGACAACTCCCGCGACCCGTACCACGACGCGGGATCGGCGCCGTGCACCCCCGCTTCGGCAAGCCGGGCCAACTGCGCTGCCGCACAATCCCTCTCGACGTCGTCGACGGCACCGGGTGCGGCGCACACCACCGATCTCAGCCGACCCACCAGGGCCGACGGCGCCAGCACCCGGGGCGCCCGGACCGGAGGAGCCGGCTGCGGCTGCGGCTCGGTGGCCAGCGCGGCGAGTTCGTGACAGAACGACGACGGCAACATCGCGTCGTCACCGCAGTCGCTGTCGACCGCGGTCACCAGCAGCCGGCTGCGGGCCCGGCCCATGGCGGCGATGAGCAGCCGCCGCTCCTCGGCGAGCAGCGGAGCCCTGCTGGACAACGTGTGTTGCCCCGGGGCGCAGACCCCGTCGATCACGTCCACCAGCTGCTGGGTGGCCAGAACCCCACCGCGCGGAGAGACATTGGGCCACAGCCCTTCCTGTACACCGGCGAGCACCACGAATTCCCACTCGTGGCCGAGGGCCGAGTGCGCGCTGAGCAGAGCCACCGCGTCCGGCGCGGCTTCATCGCGGCGCGCCGGAGGCAGTGCCAGCGCCGTGATGTGGTCCACCAGGCCGCGCAGCGACGCCCCGGCGGTACGGGCGACGTACTGCTCGGCGACGTCGAACATCGCGGTGACCGCGTCGAGGTCACGGTCGGCCTGGGCACCGGCGGGCCCACCGCGCTCGCTGGCGGCCAGCCAACGCTTCTGCAGCCCCGACCGGTGCCACGCCTGCCACAGCGTGTGCCGCGGGTCGCTGCCCTCGCGGGCACTGCGCCGGGCCGCGGTCAGCACGGCGCACACGCGCCGCAGCGCCCGCGCCTGCCCGTCGGCAAGTGCGGGGGTGTCGCGTTGCAGCGCGTCGACCAGAAGGTCGGAGAACCCCCCGGGTGATTCGGGCGCCGCGCGGCGCAGCGCGCGGCGCAACTGCCGCAGCGAGATCGGGTCGACGCGCCCGATCGGCCCGGTGACCAGGGCCAGCGCCCGCTCACCGTCGAGGCCGTCGGCGGTGGCCTCCAACACCGTCAGCAGCGCCCGCACCGCGGGCTGCTCGGCGAGCGGCACCTCGGGTTGCGGCAGGTCCAGCGGCACCCCCGCCGCGGTCAACGCGCGTCCCAGCGCGGCGCCCATCCGGGGAACCGACCGGACGATCACCGCCATCTGCGACCAGGGCACGCCGTCGACGAGGTGCGCGCGCCGCAGCGCATCGGCGATCAGCGCGGACTCGGCGTGCGGTGACGCCGCGATCTGCACCGTGACCGACCCCGGCGCGTCGCTGCCGGTGAACTCCCGGGTGGCCTCGGCGCCGGGGAGCCGCCGGCCGACCGCGCCGATCGCGTCGGCGACCGGGTTCGCGCAGCGGTGCGAACGGGTCAGCGTCAGTGCCGGCCCCTCCCCGCGCAGCAGGGCCGGATCGGCGCCCCGGTAACCGAACACCGTCTGGTGTGGGTCCCCGGCGATCACCGCCAGCTCGGCCCCGGTGGCCAGCACCTCGACCAGGCGGGCCGCCTGCGGGTCGAGATGCTGGGCGTCGTCGACCAGCAGCAGCTGCACCCGGGCCCGTTCGGCGGCCAGCAGATCGGCGTCGGTGGCGAACGCCTCCAGCGCCGCCCCGACCAACTCGGCGGCACCCAGCGCGGGAACCGTGGCCTGCGGGGCGGCCATGCCCACCGCCGCGCGCAGCAGCATCACCTGCTCGTAGGCCTGCGCGAACCGGCCTGCGGCCTGCCATTCCGGCCGGCCGGCCGCCCGGCCGATGCGTTGCAGCGCAAGCGGATCGACACCGCGCTCGCTGCAGCGGGCCATCAGGTCGCGCAGCTCGGTGGCGAAACCGACGGTGCTCAGCGCGGGCCGCAGCCGCTCCGGCCACCGCACCGGCGACGCGTCGCCGTCCTCGACATCGCCGGCCAGCAGCTCACGGATGATCCCGTCCTGCTCGGCGCTGGTGATCAGGCGCGGCGGCGGGCTCCCGTTGCGCTGCGCGGCCAGGCGCAACACCGCGAAGGCGTACGAGTGCACGGTGCGCACCAGCGGCTCCCGCACGGCGCTGCGCGCACCCGCGCCCAGCAGCGCCGTCGTGATCGCCGCCCTGGCCTGGGCGCTCAGCCGCGACGAACCCGTCAGCAGCAGAACCGATTCCGGATCACAGCCGGCCGCGATGTGGGCCGCGGCGGTGTCGACGAGCAGGCTGCTCTTACCGGTGCCGGGCCCGCCCAGCACCCGGACTGTGCCTCGGACGTCCCGTCGGCTCAGGGCCTCGGGGCTGAGTTCGGTGTGCGGCGCGGACATGCACGCATGACATCACGGGGGTCCGACAAGTATGCCCCGACGGGCCACGCGCCCGCGGGCCTGGCAGCATCAGCATCTGTGACCGACCTGTTGTGCACCTACCGATTCGGACCGCCCGGGCCTGCCCGGGTGCTGGCGATCCACGGGCTGACCGGACACGGCAAGCGCTGGGAGACCCTGTTCACCCGTCATCTGCCCGACGTCACCGCGCTCGCCCCCGACCTGCTGGGCCACGGCCGGTCGTCATGGGATGCGCCGTGGACCATCGATGCCAACGTGGCGGCGCTGGCCGCGCTGGTCGACGCCGAGGCCGACGGCCCCGTGGTGGTCGTCGGGCACTCGTTCGGCGGCGCCATCGCGTTGAACCTCGCCGCGGTGCGGCCGGATCTGGTGGCCGGGCTCGTGCTGCTGGATCCGGCGGTGGCACTGGACGGACGCTGGATGCGCGAGGTCGCCGACGACATGTACAACTCCCCCGATTACACCGACCGCGAGGAGGCCCGCCAGGAAAAGATCGGCGGATCGTGGGGTGAGGTCGCCGAGGACGAACTGGACCGCGAACTCGACGAGCACCTCGTCGAGCAGACCGACGGCCGGGTCGGCTGGCGCATCAGCATCCCCGCGACGCTGTCCTATTGGAGCGAGCTGACGCGTGCCGTACCGGTACCGCGGGACGGGACACCGACGACGCTGGTGCGCGCCACCCACACCGATCCGCCGTATGCCAGCGACGAACTGATCGCCACGCTGGATGCCGGGCTGGGGGCGAGTCTGACGGTGTTGGAGTGGGATTGCGACCACATGGTGCCGCTGGCCAAGCCTGCCGAGACGGCCGCGGCGATTCGGGACCGCCTGGTCTGACCATGGCGGCGGTCACCGAGGAACAAGTGGAGACGGTGCGCGGGCTGGTCGCCTCCGTTCCGCCCGGCCGTGTCACCACCTACGGCGACATCGCCGATGCCGCAGGCCTTTCCAGTCCCAGGATCGTCGGCTGGATCATGCGCACGGATTCCTCGGATCTGCCCTGGCATCGGGTGATCGCCGCCTCGGGCAGGCCGGCGGTGCACCTGGCCACCCGGCAGCTGGAGCGGCTGCGCGCCGAGGGGGTGCTGGCCGTCGACGGTCGGGTGCCGCTGCGGGAGTACCGGCACACGTTCTGAGCCAGCGGGTGAGTAGTCACGGCTGCGACCGCGGGCTGGATCGCAGCCAGGAATGCTGTTCCGCGGCCGGGGCAGCGACGGTCAGAGTGTCAGCCGCACCAGCGCCGCGGTGCGGGCCAGGCCGGGGAACGCCGCGGCCGTCGACCTCGGGTGCAGTGCGTGCACGGCCAACCGGAACATCAACGCGCGCAGCAACATCTGCGGCCACTCCGGCAGCGCCGACCACCGCTCGATGAGCGCGTCGTCGGCCTCCCCCCAGGCCAGCGCGTCCACCACGACCACACCGGCGGCCCACGCCGGCGGTCGCCAGTAGGGGGTGATGTCGGTGATGCCGGGTGCCGCGGTGCCGGCGAAAAGCACTGTGCCGTAGAGGTCTCCGTGCACCAGCTGGCTGGGGCTCTTGGTGGGCCGGCGCAGCGTCGCGAGCTGGTTGATCAACTCGATCGACTTCTGCCCGTCGCTGGTGCCCGGTGCCACCCTGGCCCCGGGCGGCAGCGAGTGCAGCGGCCGGTCCTCCCACGCCGCCCGGTCGGCGGCGATGAACACGTCGACGTCACCCCACGGGGCGATCGGCGGCTGCGTCAGGAACCGCGGCCGCTCGAGTTTGGCGGTGGCCTCGTGCAGCCGCACCGCAGCCGAGACGACCTCGTCGTGTCGGGGTTCGGGCATACCGGCGACGTAGGTGTCGGCGCGCCAGCCCGCCACGACGTAGCGCCCGTCGGTCGAGCGCACCGGCCGGGCCAGGCGCACCCCGTCGACGAACAGCGTCTCGCGCACCTTCGCCGACCAGGCGGCGCGCGCGTGGTCGGCCACCATGGACAACACCACCTCGCCGCAGCGCCAGCCGCCCTCCCAGCTGGATCCGAGCGGCGCCGGTTGCACCCCGGACAGCCCGAAAGCTGCGAGTACGTGCTCTGGAGGGCGCTCGGCGGTCACCGCCACAGCCTAATTGCCGTGACCGCAAACCCCGCGTTAGTACATGACCATGTCGGGTTCGAGTTGCTTACCCCAGGCCACGATCCCGCCCTGCACGTGCATCGCGTCGGAGAATCCGGCCTTCTTGACGATGGCCAGCACCTCCGCCGAGCGGATCCCGGTCTTGCAGTAGAACACCGGGGTGCGGTCGACCTTCAGCTTGGACAGCGCCTCGCCGGATTCGAACGCGCCCTTGGGGATCAGCTCCGCGCCCTCGATGTGATTGATGTCCCACTCGACCGGTTCCCGGACGTCGATGAGCGCCAACGGCTTCCCGGAGTCCATCAGCTCGCGAAGCTCCCGGGGGGTGATGGTCGACTCGGCCGCCGCCTCCGCCGCGGCGTCGGACACCACGCCGCAGAACGCCTCGTAATCGATGAGCTCGGTGATCTTGGGCGTCGACGGATCCTTGCGGATCTTGATGGTGCGGTAGGTCATGTCGAGCGCGTCGTAGACCATGAGCCGGCCCAGCAGCGTTTCACCGATGCCGGTGATCAGCTTGATCGCCTCGGTGCCCATCACCGAGCCGACGGAGGCGCACAGGATTCCCAGCACACCACCCTCGGCGCACGACGGCACCATCCCCGGTGGCGGCGGCTCGGGATAGAGGTCGCGGTAGTTCAGGCCCCGCTCGTTGCCGGCCTCATCGGCCGGCGCGTCCTCCCAGAACACCGAGATCTGACCTTCGAAGCGGTAGATCGAACCCCACACATACGGCTTGCCCGCCAGCACGGCGGCGTCGTTGACCAGGTACCGCGTCGCGAAGTTGTCGGTGCCGTCGAGGATGAGGTCGTACTGCGCGAACAGGTCGACGGCGTTGTCGGGCTCGAGCCGGAACTCGTGCAACACCACGTTGACGAGCGGGTTGATCTCGGCGATGGAGTCCTTGGCGCTCTGCGCCTTCGACCGGCCGATGTCGGATTGGCCGTGGATGATCTGGCGCTGCAGGTTGGATTCGTCGACGAGGTCGAACTCGACGATGCCGATGGTGCCCACACCGGCGGCGGCCAGGTAGAGCAGGGTCGGTGAGCCCAGGCCGCCGGCACCGATGACCAGCACTCGGGCGTTCTTCAGCCGTTTCTGCCCGTCCAGGCCGACGTCGGGGATGATGAGGTGACGGCTGTAGCGCGCGACCTCTTCACGGGTGAGTTCAGCCGCTGGCTCGACCAGCGGCGGCAACGGTGTCGACACCGAAAATCTCCTTGGTTTGGCTGTAAGACCCATCTCAGCAGGTACCGCTGTCAACAGCAAAGAGGGCCCGCGCCTTCCCGGCCGGTCGCAGGCGACGAGCGCGTGTTCGCGGCGCCTAGGCGATCGGGTACGGCCAGGGATTGAAACGGCACGTCAGCCCGTCCGGGGTGACGGTGCCGGGGTCGAACTTGGCCGCGTCGTTGTTGTTGGTGGAGAACGTCTGCTGCATCATGATCGGCGCCAGTTCGCCGTTGGCGGTGCACTGCTCGTGGCGCTGGTAGCCGATGGCGTGTCCGACCTCGTGGTTGATCAGGTACTGCCGGTACGAGCCGATGTCGCCCTGGAACGGGACCGCGCCGCGTACCCAGCGGGCCTCGTTGATGAACACCCGGGGCTGCCCCTCGAAGGCGGGGTTGTAGCAGGACGCCTCGAGCTGGATGTCGTATCCGCAGCCGTCGCGGATCGTCATCGGCGACGTGAGTGACACCCGGAAGTCCGGTGTGACGCCGGATGCGGCGTCGACGCGGGTGAACGCGAACTGGGGATTGTGGGTCCAGCTCTTCGGGTTGGCCAACGTCTCGCTGACCATGCGGGCGAAGCCGTCGTCCCCGCCGAAGGTGGTGGTGTCGATGCCGTCCTCGATCTCGACGCTGTAGGTGAACACCTTGGTGGTGCCCTGGCCGACCTGCGGTGCGCTGCCCGGGACGACGCGCCAGGTGCGGGCGCCGGCCTCGGTGAACGGCCCGCCGGCGGGCAGGATCCCGGTCGGCAGGTTGGCGTCGAACTGCGTCAGACCCTTGGGTGGGGCGCCGACGATCGCGGTGCTCGGGACGCCGATCGTCGGCGGCCCCTGCACCGGCCCCTCGTCCTCGACCGCCTGCGGCGCGCTGGTGCCGGTGATGGTCTGGAAGATCACCACCGCCGTCAGCGCGACCAGCAGCGGCAGCGCGTACGCCCGCCACCCGTAGGTGGAGACGAACCGCCCGATCCAGGTCTGCTTGCGCCAGCGCTTGTGGTCCTCCCGGTTGGATCGGACCCGGCCCGGGTGCTCGGCCAGCGGGTCGCGTTGCGCGCGCAGCGGCTCCCGCCACTCGTCGCGGAGCACCGGCGCCCGACGCTCTTGACCCTGCTGTCCTCCTCGCATGCGGGAGTCGTAGGTCACCGAAACAGGATGACACAGGTCAGAGGACACTTGCCGTTCCGGCACGCCACCGAAGTGCCTGAGCGACGCCCTCGCGCCGCCGCACGACGTGACACCTGTCCTGAGGCGTATGGTCCTCCAACGGTAGTAGTGTCAATGCGAGCGAATTCGAAGACGCCGGTCGCTCCGGCGCTGGATCTTGAGGTTGTGATGAGCGAAGTGGCCAGGACGGCGCAGCGACGAGGGGGGCAGCCGGCCAACGGCGCCAGCCCTTCCGGCGCAGCCCGGCGTGGCAACCGCATGCCCCGTGACGAACGGCGCGGGCAGTTGTTGATCGCGGCCAGTGAAGTGTTCGTCGACCGCGGCTATCACGCCGCGGGCATGGACGAGATCGCCGACCGCGCCGGCGTCAGCAAACCCGTGCTCTACCAACACTTCACGTCGAAGGTCGAGCTCTACCTGGCGGTGCTGCAACGGCACGTCGACAATCTGGTCTCCGGCGTCCGGCAGGCGCTGCGCACCACCACCGACAACCGGCAGCGGGTGCGCGCCGCCGTGCAGGCGTTCTTCGATTTCATCGAGCACGACGGCCAGGGTTACCGGCTGATCTTCGAAAACGACTACGTGACCGAGCCGCAGGTCGCCGCGCAGGTCAAGGTCGCCACCGAATCGTGCACCGATGCGGTGTTCGACCTCATCAGCCACGATTCCGGGCTGGAGCCGCACCGTGCCCGGATGATCGCCGTCGGGCTGGTCAGCATCAGCGTCGACTCGGCGCGCTACTGGCTCAACAACGACCGCCCGATCGACAAGGATGACGCCGTGGAAGGCACGGTCCAGTTCATCTGGGGCGGGCTGTCCCACGTGCCCATGACACGTTCCTGATCCCGCCGAAATTGCATTCCGCGCGTTTTCCGCGAAAAGCCCACGCGGAACGCAATTTCGATGCGAACTACTTGGTGGCTTCCGCGCCGACGACGCCCACACCGAATCCGACCCTGCGGGAGTCCGCGGCGCCGATCTCGACATAGGCGATGCGCGCGGACTGCACCAGGAAGCGGCGGCCCTTCTCGTCGGTGAGACCCAGGACGCCCGGATCGCCGCTCAGGGCATCGGTGACCAACTTCTCCACCTCGGCCGGCGTCTGCGCGCTGGCGAAAACCAGTTCGCGCGGGCTGTCGGTGACACCGATCTTGACCTCCACGGTGAGAACCCTTCTGTCGTGTGCTCGTCTACCCCAAGGAGGCTAGTGGACATCGGCCCGGCTGGGCGGCGGCGGGACCCGTGCACCCAGCGACGGGACGAGTTTTCGCAGTCGGCGAACGCGCGCACCCGGTGGCGACGACGCCATAACGCCGCGGCGACCGAACCGAGTCCCGACCGTGACCGCCGAGAAGGCCGCGTCCGCCCCATCCGTCACTTTCGCCTCAGTAGCATCGGGCCCGCAACGCGAAGAGACGACTTGGGACAGTTGGATGAACAAGCCATACACCGCGCAATCACCGTATTCTCTGACGCCGACCGAGCGGATCCGCAGCCCGCGAGGCCGTTACGGCAGCTATGACGACGATCCGGACCGCTACGGCGATCTGGACACCGACGCGCTCCCGCCCTTCCCCGGCGACGACTACGACGCCGAGGACTACGACGGATACATCGACGAGGAGCGGCTCGACCGCCGGTGGATGTGGATCGCCGGGGTGGCAGGCGCGATCCTGTTCGTCGCCGTGATCACCGCGAGCATGATCCTGGGCGGCGGCGACAGCGGTTCGGTGTCGGCGACCGTCGCCTCCCCGCTGCCGTCCAGCTCCGCGCCGGAGCCCTCCGCCGCCCCGGCGCCCCGGGTCGCCGCGCCGGCAGTTCCGTCTCTGCCCGCCGAAACCGTCACCACGGTGACGCCGACCGCAGAGATCCCGACGCCTGCGCCCACCACGCCTGCGCCGCTGCTGCCCGCGCCCCAGGCGGCTCCGCCGCCGGCCTCGGCCGCTCCGGGCACGGTCACCTACCGGATCACCGGCAACCGCGCGCTTCTCGACCTGGTGACGGTGATCTACACCGATGCGCAGGGCGCGCTGCAGACCGATGTGAACGCGGCGCTGCCCTGGTCGAAGACGATCGTGCTGAACCCGGGGGTGACGCTGAGCTCGGTCACCGCGACCAGCATGTCGGGTCAGCTCAACTGCGCCATCCTCGACGCGAACGGATCGCTGATCGCGGCGCAGAACAACAACTCGATCATCACCAACTGCACGCGCTGACGATCACTCGCCGAAATTGCATTCCAGCAGCGAAAGTTCGAGTGACCATCTGCTGGAATGCAATTTCGGCGGGCCTCAGGCCAGGCCGAGCTCCTGCATGCGGCTGGCGTGGGTCTTCTGCAGCCGGTCGAAGAAGTCCGTCATGTGCGACAGGCCGCCGCCGGCCATCACCAGGTCGACGAGTTCATCGTGGTCGGCCAGCACGAACTGGGCCTGCGTGATCGCCTCGCCGAGCAGCCGCCGCGACCACAGCGCCAACCGGTGCCGCTGCCGGTCACTGGCCGTCACCGCGGCCCGGACCTCGGCCACGACGAACTGGGAGTGACCCGTCTCCGACAGCACCAACCGGACCACGTCAGCGGCCTCAGCAGGCAACGCGTCGGCGATCTCCAGGTAGAAATCGGCGGCCAGCGCGTCCCCGACATACGTCTTGACCAGAGCCTCCAGCCACGTGCTCGGGGTGGTCAGGCGGTGATAGTTCTCCAGCGCCGACGCGTACTTCGTCATCGCGGGCACGATGTCGATGCCGCGACGCGCCAGCGCGTCCCGCAGCACCTCGTAGTGGTTCATCTCGGCGGCCGCCATGGCGGCCATGTTGATTCGGCCGTTGAGATTCGGCGCCATCTTGGCTTCCTCGGTGAGGCGGTAGAACGCCGCCACCTCGCCGTAGGCGAGCAGCGCGAACAACTCGTCGATGCCGGGATGGCCCGAGGCGACGGCCGGGCTTTCCGATCCCTCCGGTTCGCCCGCGCGGGCGGATGCAGCGGCCGCTGAAGGCGTCGAAGACATGGCCCAACTCTAGACTCCGGCCGCGGCGATGCGGCTTGAGCGGGACCCACCAGCTACCATGGACTCGGTGTCGGCGCATGTGCCGACGGATCGAACCAGGTCACGCCGGCAGTCACTCGCCGCAGACACCTTGGAAATGTGCGTGCACGCGGCGGCCCGCCACCTCAGAGCAGGGCCCGCGAAGTTCTCTTCACAACTCGTGCGCGCGTGGAACGCATGAGGAATAAGTGAAAGGCTTCGTTTCCCGAGCATGACACCCGTAACAACACATCCCAGCCCGACATTTGCCCAGCTCGGAGTGCGCGACGAGATCGTCCGCGCGCTCGCCGAGAACGGCATTGAACACGCTTTCGCGATCCAGGAGCTGACGCTGCCCCTGGCTCTGGCCGGTGACGACCTCATCGGTCAGGCCCGTACCGGCATGGGCAAGACCTTCGCGTTCGGCGTGCCGCTTCTGCACCGCATCACCACAGACACCGAGCGGCCGCTGACCGGCATTCCGCGCGCTCTGATCGTCGTCCCGACCCGCGAGCTGTGCATCCAGGTCTACGAAGACCTCGTCGGCGCGTCGAAGTACCTGATGGCGGACGAGACCCGCAAGCTGACGGTGACCGCGATCTACGGTGGACGCCCCTACGAGCCGCAGATCGAGGCGCTGCAGAAGGGCGTCGATGTCGTCGTCGGCACCCCGGGCCGCCTCCTCGACCTCGCCCAGCAGGGCCACCTGCAGCTCGGTGGACTCAGCGTGCTGGTCCTCGACGAGGCCGACGAGATGCTCGACCTGGGCTTCCTGCCTGACATCGAGCGGATCCTCAAGCAGATCCCGGCGAAGCGCCAGGCCATGCTGTTCTCGGCCACCATGCCGGACCCGATCATCACGCTGGCGCGCACGTTCATGACCCAGCCGACGCACATCCGCGCCGAAGCGCCGCACTCGTCGGCCACCCACGACAGCACCGAGCAGTTCGCCTACCGTGCGCACGCCCTCGACAAGGTCGAGATGGTTGCCCGAATCCTGCAGGCCGAGGGTCGCGGCGCCACGATGATCTTCACCCGCACCAAGCGCACCGCCCAGAAGGTCGCAGACGAACTCGGCGAGCGCGGGTTCAAGGTGGGCGCCGTGCACGGCGACCTGGGGCAGGCCGCGCGTGAGAAGGCGCTGAAGTCATTTCGCACCGGGGAGGTCGACGTCCTGGTGGCCACCGACGTGGCAGCTCGGGGTATCGACATCGACGACATCACCCACGTGATCAACTTCCAGATCCCCGAGGACGAGCAGGCCTACGTGCACCGCATCGGCCGCACCGGCCGCGCGGGCAAGACCGGTATCGCGGTCACGCTGGTCGACTGGGACGAGCTGCCGCGCTGGTCGATGATCGACAAGGCGCTGGGGCTGGACACCCCCGACCCGGCCGAGACGTACTCCAACTCGCCTCACCTGTACGAGGAGCTGAACATCCCGGCAGAGGCCGGTGGCTCGATCGGCAGGCCGAAGCGCACCGCCGACAAGGAACCGCGCGAACCGCGCGAGCGTCGCGAAAAGCCCACCAGTAACCGCAGCCGGCGTCGCACCCGGGGCGGCAAGTCGGTCGGCGGCCATCCCGAAGGCACGACCGAGCAGGCGGCACCGGAAGCCGACAACGCGGGCGCCGAGGCGCCCGAGGGCGCCGCAAGCCCCGCCCGGCGGCGCCGTCGGCGTCGGCCCAGCAAGGCTGCTGCCGCGGGCAGCAACTAGCCGACTCCCACCGACTCCCTTGGTCAAACCCGAACGCCGCACTCGGGCGGATCTGGTGGCCGCCGCGGCCATCGCCGGCGTCATCGCGCTGGTGGCGGCCGTGGTCTGGTGGACGAGCGACGCCAGGGCCACCGAGAGCCGTCCAGCCGCAGAGCCGGTCCCGAGTCTCAAACCTGCTGCGGCGGTGCCGGATTCACTCGAGCAGCGGTGGACGACCGGCAGCGCCAAGACCACCCTGCCGGTGGTGGTCGGCGGTGCCGTCGTCACCGGCGACGGACAGGCGATGGAGGGCCGCGATCCCGCCACCGGCGCCACGCTGTGGCGCTACGCCCGCGATCTCGAGCTGTGCGGGGTCACCTGGGTCTACAGCTACGCGGTGGCCGTCTACCCGGACGTGCGCGGCTGCGGCCAGGTCAGCACAGTGGATGCCAAGACCGGCCTGCGGGGTCCGTCGCGCACCAGTTACGCCGACCGCGAGGTCACGTTGTCCGCTGACGGCACCACGGTGCTGTCGGCCGGGGCGACCCGGCTGGAGATGTGGCGGTCGGACATGGTCCGGATGCTCAGCTACGGCGCACTCGACGCCCCGATCAAACCGGGCGTGCCGGCGTCGCCGCTGTGCCGATTCGTGTCCGCGGGCGCCAGTGCCAGCTCGGTGTCGGTGCTGGAATCCTGCGAGAGCCAGGCCGACCTTCGGTTGACGCTGCTGCGCCCGTCCGACGAAGAGGACACCCCGGAGCTGAAGTATGTGCAGCAGAAGGGGGTCGCCGACGGCTCCGGCGCCCGGGTCGTGGCGGTGACCGACTCGGCGACCGCACTCTACGTTCCCACCCCGAAGCCGCGGATCGACATCATCGACGACACCGGCGCGGTGATCGACTCCACCGTGGTGCCTGCCCCGCCCTCCCCCGACGCCACCGCGTCGCGGGTCGGTGACCTCGTCACCTGGTGGACCGGTGACGCGCTGATGGTGTTCTCCGCCAACAACCTTCAGTACAAGTACACCGTGGCCGCGTCGGGCTCCGACGCGCCGGTGGGGCCCGCGACGATCATGGCGGGCCAGTTGCTGGTGCCCGTCACCACCGGCTACGACGTGTTCGATCCGATGACGGGCACCGGTGACAAGCACATCCCGGTGCAGCGCCCGCAGGTGGCCGGACCCGTGGTGCCCGCGGTGGCGGGGTCGACGGTGCTGGAACAGCGGGGCGACGAACTGGTGGCGTTGGGCTAGACCTCGGGGGTGAAGGTCTCCAGCGGCTTCCCGTTCTTCCAGTGCTTCAGCAGCGCAGCCGCGAACTCCCGGTACGCCATGGCGCCCTTGTTCTTGCGGCCGGCGAGCACCGAGCAACCCGACGCGGTGGCCTCGGCGAAGCGCACGGTGCGCGGAATCGGCGGTGCCAGCACCGGAAGGTTGTAGCGGTCGACGACGTCGAACAGCACGTCCCGGCTGTGGGTGGTGCGCGAGTCGTACAGCGTCGGGAGCGCACCGAGCAGCTTGAGGTCGGCGTTGGTGATCTGCTGGACGTCGTTGATGGTGCGCAGGAACTGACCGACACCGCGGTGCGCGAGCGTCTCGCACTGCAGCGGCACGATCACGTCGTCGGCTGCGGTCAGGCCGTTGAGCGTGAGCACACCCAGCGACGGCGGGCAGTCGATGAGGATCACGTCGAAGGCGTCGCTGATCTTGGCGAGCGCGCGTTTGAGCGCGTATTCACGCCCGGCCCGCATCAGCAGCATCGCCTCGGCTCCGGCGAGGTCGATGTTGGCGGGCAGCAACGTCATTCCCTCCGACGTCTCGACCAGCGCCGCCTCGGGTTCGACGTCGCCCAGCAACACTTCGTGCACCGAGACGGGCAATTTGTCGGGGTCCTGCCCCAGCGAGAACGTCAGGCAGCCCTGCGGATCCAGGTCGACGAGCAACACCTTCTTGCCCAGTTCCACCATGGCCGCACCCAGCGACGCCACCGTCGTCGTCTTGGCTACCCCACCCTTTTGATTGGCGACCGCAAGTACCCGCGTCACATTCCCCATCCTGACATTGGTTGGTCCTCCCTACATCTTCCCCCGCGCGCGCCGGCGAAACGGCGACGTGCGGCAGAATCGGAAACTGTGGGCCTCCTGCAGCACCGACTGATCCTGCTCCGCCACGGCGAAACCGAGTGGTCGAAATCGGGCAAGCATACGAGCCGCACCGAACTTGAGCTCACCGAGCATGGCCGCGAACAGGCGCTCGCGGCGGCAGACACGCTCAAGCAGATGCAACTGCAGGACCCGTTCGTGGTGACCAGCCCCCGGATCCGGGCCAGGACGACCGCCGAACTCGCGGGCCTGGTCATCGACGAGGTCGACGACCTGATCGCCGAATGGGATTACGGCGATTACGAGGGCACCACCACCGCGGACATCCGCAAGGCCGTGCCCAACTGGCTGGTGTGGACCCACGGCTGCCCGGGCGGGGAGACCTCCGCGCAGGTCTGCGAGCGCGCCGACCGCGCCATCGCGGTGGCCTTGCAGCACATGCAGTCGCGCGACGTGGTGTTCGTCGGGCACGGCCACTTCTCCCGCGCGGTGATGACCCGGTGGATCGAGCAGCCGGTCTACGAAGGGATCCGGTTCGCCATGCCGGCCGCCTCCATTGCGGTGTGCGGTTTCGAACACGGCGTGCGTCAGCTCAGCGCACTGGCCCAGACCGGCCGCCCCAACCCGGCGGTGTCGACGTGACCCGCGAACCGGCATTCGTCTTCGCGGGACCCGACGGCGTCATCGTGGGCGAGGGCGTACACACCGCGTTCCCGCGCATCGCCGATGCACGGGCCGCGCTGGCCTCGCACAGCACACCGATCATTGTGGGCGCCTTGCCTTTTGACATCACCAAGCCCGCGGCGCTGATCCGCCCGCAGTCGGTGCGATTCACCGACGCGCTGCCGGTGTGGCCGCCGCGCGAGATGTCCACGGCGCAGATCACCGGGACGACGCCCGACGCCGACGAGCATCGCCGCCGCATCGGCATGGCGCTGGCCCGGCTGCGCGATCCCGACGACGCCCTGCAGAAGGTGGTGCTGGCCCGCGCGCTGCGGCTGACCGCCGACGGCCGGCTCGACGCCAGGACGTTGCTCAACCGGCTGGCCGCCAACGACGCGCAGGCCACCAAGTACCTGGTGGATCTGTCGGCGGCCGGTGAGGGCTACTCGGGCGCCGCGCTGATCGGCGCGAGCCCCGAGCTGCTGGTGGCCCGCCACGGCCGGCAGGTGATCTGCCGCCCCTTCGCGGGCTCGGCGCCACGGCTGGACGACCCGGCCGCCGACGCCGCCAACGGCGCCGCGCTGGCCGATTCGGAGAAGAACCGCCACGAACATCAACTGGTCGTCGACGCGCTGCGGTCGGCGCTGGAACCGCTGTGCACCGACCTGCAGATCGCCGACCGGCCTCAGCTGAGCAGGACCGCCGCGGTGTGGCATCTGTACACCCCGATGTCCGGTGTGCTGCGCGAGAAGTCGCTCACCGCTTTGGATCTCGCCGTTGCGCTGCACCCGACCCCGGCGGTCGGCGGCTCCCCGACCGACCAGGCCGTCGCGTTCATCAACGACGTCGAGGGCGACCGCGGGTTCTACGCGGGCGCGGTCGGCTGGTGCGACCAGCGCGGGGACGGACGATGGGTGGTCTCGATCCGGTGCGCGCAGCTGTCCGCCGACCGCCGCACCGCCGTTGCGCACTCCGGGGGCGGGATCGTCGCCGAATCCGACCCGGACGACGAAGTCGACGAGACCACAACGAAATTCCGCACCATCCTGTCGGCACTGGGAGTAGAGCAATGAGCGAGATCATCCGCGCGGTACGCCCCGGCGACGAGGCCGAGCTGACCGCGATGATCCACGAGCTCGCCGAGTTCGAGCACGCCGCAGCCGAGTGCACCGTGACCGAAAACCAATTGGCCGCAGCGCTTTTCGGCCCGGATCCCACCCTGTACGGGCACCTGGTCGAGGTCGACGGTCAGGCCGCCGCCACGGCGCTGTGGTTCCGCAGTTTCTCGACCTGGGACGGGGTGGCGGGCGTCTACCTCGAAGACCTGTTCGTGCGTCCGCAGTTCCGCAGGCGCGGCCTGGCCCGCAAGCTGCTGTCCACGCTGGCCCGCGAGTGCGTCGAGCGCGGCTACTCGCGGCTGAGCTGGGCGGTGCTGGACTGGAACGTCAACGCGATCGCGCTCTACGACAGCGTCGGCGGCACGCCGCAGAGCGAATGGATCACCTACCGGGTGTCGGGTCCGCGTCTGTCGGAATTGGCCGCCGAGTCCCGCGACTGAGTCAGCCAGTGCAACGCCGACGGGCTGAACAGCAGCCCCAGCACCGTGATCGCCGCGGCGGCCACCGCGACCGCGTAGCGCAGTTGACCGGAGCTGAAGACGTACCAGGCGACCCCGAGCAGCACCAGGTTGGCGAACACGGCGATGCCGCGGCCCCAGCGACGCCCGGTCAGCAGCGCCCAGCCCGCCGCAGCCACCCCGGAACCCATGATCGCGAACCAGGCCGCCGTGCCGTAGCCGCTGATCGCGGCCTCATGGTGGCCCGCGGCCTCGCGCACGACCAGCACCACGGCCATCACGAGCCCCAGGGCGCCCTCCAGCGCGGCGATTGCGCCGGCGATGCGCACGCCTCGGGGGGTCACCGACGCAACCTGTCCGCCAGGAACCGCACCGCCATCTCGTAGCCCAGCGGACCGGCCCCGGCGACCACCATGTCGGCGACGGCCGACACATAGGAGTGGTGCCTGAACTCCTCCCGCGCGTGGATGTTGCTCAGATGCACCTCGGCGACGGGCAGTCCCACCGAACGCAACGCGTCGGCGATCGCCACCGAGGTGTGGCTGTAGGCCGCCGGGTTGATGATGATGCCCGCGCAGTCCGTGCGCGCCGCGTGGATGGCATCGACGAGGACGCCCTCGTGATTGCTCTGCACCGACCGCACCTGCAGGCCGGCCTCGGCGGCCACCTCGGCCACCCGCGCCTCGATCTCGGCCAGGGTCGTCGCGCCGTACACCTCGGGCTGGCGGGTGCCGAGCAGGTTCAGGTTGGGCCCGTTGACGAGTAGCAGTCGGCGTTCGGTCACCGTTGTACGGTACCGGCGCAGTGCTGCATGAGCGCTAGGCTCAAGCCCCGTGCGCGCCGTGCTGATCGTGAACCCGAATGCGACCTCGACCACGCCGGCCGGCCGGGACCTGCTGGCCCACGCGCTGGAAAGCCGGGTGCGGCTGACCGTCACCCACACCGACCACCGCGGCCATGCCATCGAGATCGCACAGCAGGCCGCCCGCAGCGGCGTCGACGTGCTGATCGTGCACGGCGGCGACGGCACGGTGAACGAGGTGGTCAACGGCATCCTCGGTGAGTGCGGGCCGGGAGGCGCCGGACCCGCGGTCGGCGTGGTGCCCGGCGGGTCGGCCAACGTGTTCGCCCGCGCGCTCGGCATCAGCGCCGACCCCATCGAGGCGACGAACCAGCTGGTCGATCTGCTCGGCGCGTACCGGCAGGGCAGGACCTGGCGACGGATCGGGCTGATGGACTGCGGGGAGCGCTGGGGGATCTTCACCGCGGGGATGGGTGTCGACGGGGAGGTGGTCGCCGCGGTGGAAGCCCAGCGCGCCAAGGGCCGCAAGGTGACCGCGTCGCGCTACATCCGGGTCGCGATCCGCGAAGTGCTCGCCAGTGCGCGCAAGGAGCCGGCGCTGACACTGCACCTGCCCGACCGCGAGCCGGTCTCCGGCGTCCATTTCGCGTTCGTGTCCAACGCCAGCCCGTGGACCTATGCCAATGCCCGACCGGTGTGGACGAACCCGGATACGACGTTCGAGACGGGCCTGGGCGTGTTCGCGACGACGAGCATGAACGTATGGGCCAATCTGCGGCTGGTGCGGCAGATGATCTCGCGCACACCCCGGCTGGAGGCCAAGCATCTGATCCGTGAGGACGACCTCAAGTGGCTCAAGGTGACCAGCGACACCCCGGTCGCCTGCCAGATCGACGGAGATTACATCGGGAAGCGGAACATGATGCAGTTCACTGCCGTGCCCAACGCGCTCGCCGTGGTGGCACCCGCACCGAAAATGGGCCGCTGACCGGCCCTGAGCTGGGAAAACCTATATCGTCAGACTTCTGACAGGCCAGATTTAGAGCGCAGATGGGTAGAGCGTAGTACAAGGGAGTAAGGGGTCCGATAACGGACCTCCGTAGTGAGATAGCCCACGAGTTAACGAACTTCTATTGACATCTGTTCAGCCTGTGAAAGCATCGATGCAACAGCGCAGAAACATTTGGTGCGCTTGCGTTAACAGCCGAAGTTAAGCTCGTGCGCTTTGTCGCGCACACGATAAGGAGTTAGACCATGGATTGGCGCCATAAGGCCGTCTGTCGCGACGAAGATCCGGAGCTGTTCTTCCCCGTGGGAAACAGCGGCCCGGCGCTCGCCCAGATTGCCGACGCGAAGCTCGTCTGCAACCGCTGCCCCGTGACGGCGGAGTGCCTGAGCTGGGCTTTGGAGTCCGGACAGGACGCGGGCGTGTGGGGCGGCATGAGCGAGGACGAGCGTCGCGCGCTCAAGCGTCGCAACGCCAGGACCAAGGCTCGCACCGGAGTCTGATCCTCCTCCGCGCAGACGCAGCGACGGCCCCGACGAAAGTCGGGGCCGTAACTATCTGCAATCGAAATTTCATTGAATTGCATTTTGCAGAAATGGCATGGCCCGTCAGTATTGGCTCGGGCGCGCCCGTCTGCCAATCGGCACCCGCAGAATCACATCCGTCCCGCCTGCCGCCCCGGCGTGCATCCCCAGTGAGCCGTCCAGCTCCGCGGACACCAGCGTGCGGACGATCTGCAGACCGAGCCGGTCGGACTTCTCCAGGCTGAAACCGTCGGGCAGCCCGCGACCGTCGTCGTGCACCACGACGTCGAGCCAGCGGGCCGACCGCTGGGCGCGGATGGTCACGCAGCCTTGCGGTGTGGTGGCGTCGAAGGCGTGCTCGATGGCGTTCTGCACCAGTTCGGTGATGACCATGATCAGCGCGGTCGCCCGGTCGGCATCCAGCACGCCGAGGTCGCCGACACGGTTGATCCGGATCGGCGAGTCAACTGCCGCAACGTCATTCATGATCGGCAGGATGCGGTCGATGACCTGGTCGAGGTTCACCTCCTCGTCCACCGACATCGACAGCGCGTCGTGGACGAGGGCGATGGACGACACCCGGCGCACCGATTCCATCAGCGCCTCACGTCCCTCCGGGTTGTTCGTCCTGCGCGCCTGCAGTCGCAGCAGCGCGGCGACGGTCTGCAGATTGTTCTTGACCCGGTGGTGGATCTCGCGGATCGTCGCGTCCTTCGACAGCAACGCCCGGTCCCGGCGCTTGACCTCCGTGACGTCGCGGATCAGCACGGCGGCGCCCATGGCCACTCCGTGCACCCCCAGCGGCAACGTACGCAGCAGAACCGTCGCCCCGCCTGCGTCGACCTCCATCCGCATGCTGGAGCCGCCAGTGAGCGAATCACGGACGTGGTTGGCGAGTTCCTGCGCCTCGAACGGGTCCGAGATTAGCGGCCGGGTGATGCTGACCAGATTGTGGCCCTCCAGGTCCGCCGTCAGCCCCATCCGGTGGTAGGCCGAGATCGCGTTCGGGCTGGCGAACGTCACCACACCCGCCTCGTCGAGGCGGATGAACCCGTCGCCGGCCCGGGGACTCGACCGCGACATCGCGAGATCGCCGACGTTGGGGAAGGTGCCTTCGGAGAGCATGTGCAGCAGGTCGCCGGCGCAGTCGACGTACGCCGCTTCCAGCGGGCTGGCCTGCCGCGGCGCCAGCGACGTCTGATGGGTCAGCACGGCGACCACGTCGTTGCGGTAGCGCACCGGCACGGCCTCGACGTTGAGGCCCGGAGAGCCGAATTCGCCTTCGACTGTGGCGCGGCCGATGGTGCCGGACTGGAACGCCTCGGCCACGATCGGGAGGTCCTCGGCCTCGGCCAGGGTTCCGACGGCGTCGGCCAGCAGCACCGTCGCCGCGGTGTTGGGGCGCACCTGGGCGACGCACACCAGCATCCCGTCGTCGCGGCGCACCCACATCAGGTAGTCGGCGAACGACAGATCTGCCAGCAGCTGCCACTCGCCCACGACGGCGTGCAGGTGGTCCACCGCGTTGCCGGGCAGGACGGTGTGCTCGGCGAGCAGGTCACCGAGGGTCGACATGGCCCACGCCGACGGGTTTCAGGGTGTGCCTGCGCACGCGAGGAGCAACTCTGACCCGGCCGGTCAGGCGCTAGCTGATGATCGCGATGAGGTCGCCGGCCTGGATGACATCACCGACCGAGACACTGACCTTGCTGATGGTCCCGGCCACCTCGGCGAGCACCGGAATCTCCATCTTCATCGACTCGAGCAGCACCAGGGTGTCGCCTTCACCGATCTGATCGCCCTCGCGAACCACGACCTCGAGCACACTGGCCACGATTTCCGCGCGAACATCCTCGGCCATCTTCACCCCACTCCGCTTCCCGCTGGTGCCTGACGGGGTATATCGAACCACACCGCGCCTCGGTGATGTCGCCGGTCAGGGCCCGTGGCGGATTCGGTGCCGACAGAGCGTGCGACAATAGGGCCAACGCGGCCCGCTCGCCGGGCGGTTTTCATCGAACGACCTGGAGGTACACCATGGCCAAGCGTGGCCGTAAGAAGCGCGACCGTAAGCACTCGAAAGCCAACCACGGCAAGCGGCCCAACGCCGGCTCGAAGTCAGTCGGCCGCTGACCAGCTGCTCGTAACGCAGAACCGCCCGGCACTCCCTCAGGAGGCCGGGCGGCTTTGTGTCTGCTGCCGGAATCGGGGCTCAGCCCCGGCGGATGATGGTGGTCTGGCTGATCTGGATGCGCAGCCGCTCCCGAAGCCCCTCGGGGGCCCGCTCGCCGCTGCATTTGGCGGCGATCAGCTTCTTGACCCGTTCCTCGACGCCGTAGTACCGCAGGCAGGTCGGGCATTCCTCGAGATGCTGGCGCAGCTTGTCGCGGGTCTCCACGGTGCATTCACCGTCGAGCAGCGTCCACACCTCGGCGATGACGGCCGCGCACTCGGGGTGCTCCGGGTCGATCGGGCCGATCGGCGGGGTCCAAGTGTCTTCGCTGTTGCCGGGTGTCTCGTTTTCCGGCGTCTCGGTGCCGCTCATGACGTGACCTCCTCGGGAGCGTCGACCTGCTCACCCCGGATGAAACCGCGGTCACGGGCCACCCCGGCCAGCAACTCGCGCAGTTGGCGCCTGCCGCGGTGCAGCCGCGACATCACCGTTCCGATCGGCGTGTCCATGATCTCGGCGATCTCCTTGTACGGGAAGCCTTCGACGTCGGCGTAGTACACCGCCATCCGGAACTCGTCGGGCAGAGCCTGCAGCGCTTCCTTGATCTCGTTGTCGGGCAGCAGTTCGAGGGCTTCGACCTCGGCGGACCGCAGCCCCGTCGAGGAGTGTTCGGCGTTGGCCGCCAACTGCCAGTCGGTGATCTCCTCGGTCGGATACTCCGCCGGCTGGCGCTGCTTCTTGCGGTAGCTGTTGATGTAGGTGTTGGTCAGGATCCGGTACAGCCAGGCCTTGAGGTTGGTGCCCTCACGGAACGAGCGGAAGCCGGAGTAGGCCTTGACCATCGTCTCCTGCAGCAGGTCCTCGGCGTCCGCGGGATTGCGCGTCATGCGCAGCGCGCCGCCGTAGAGCTGGTCGAGCAATGGAATGGCATCGCGTTCGAAACGCGCGGTCAGCTCGGCGTCGGTTTCCTCCCGCGCCGGGGCCTCACCGTCCAGGGTCGCCTCAGCGGCCGACCCGGTGATGTCTGTCATCGTGGGGAACACCGTCCCTTCTGTAGCGGCGCCACCGATCACGTCCAACACATGCACCGAACGCGATGGGGCCTCCATGGCCATGACAACTGGCACCGTCAATTCCCTTCTGCTGATCCTAAAGGCTGACCCCGACAAGTGACCCTGAGCGGACGAAAGGCCCGTCACACCTGTGCTCAACAACAGTGGCGGCGGGGGTCGTTGTTCCCTGCCCCGCCTACGCTGTGCCGGTGGCACGCGCAGCAACACCGGCGGTCGCGGCCCTGGTGGCTGCGGGCGTCCCGCACGAGGTCCTCCAGTACCGCCATGACCCGCGCAGTGAGTCGTTCGGCGAGGAAGCGGTCAAGGAGCTGGCACAGGCCGGCGGGCTGGCGCCGGCGCAGATCCTGAAGACGCTCGTCGTCGCGCTGCCCAAGGGGCTCGGCGTCGCGGTCCTGCCGGTGCCGTCGAAGCTGTCGCTGAAGGCCGCCGCGGCGGCGCTCGGGGCGGCGAAGGCGACGATGGCCGATCCTGCCGACGCGCAGCGTTCGTCGGGCTACGTCGTCGGCGGCATCTCCCCTCTCGGCCAGCGCAAGGCCTTGCCCACCGTGGTGGACTCGTCGGCAATGCAGTGGGACCGGGTGCTGTGCAGCGCCGGGAAACGGGGCTGGGACGTCGCGCTGGATCCGCGGGACCTGGTGCGGCTGACCAATGCCGTGACCGCAGACATCTGCGCCCCCTAGGGTGAAACCCATGTCTCTTGCGGGTAAGACCATGTTCATCTCGGGCGCCAGCCGCGGTATCGGGCTGGCGATCGCCAAGCGCGCCGCGGCGGACGGCGCCAACATCGCGCTGGTGGCCAAGACCGCCGAACCCCATCCGAAGCTGCCCGGCACGGTCTACACGGCGGCCAAGGAGATCGAGGAGGTCGGCGGGCAGGCGCTTCCCATCGTGGGCGACGTCCGCGACGGTGACTCGGTGGCCGCCGCGGTGGCCAAGACCGTCGAGCAGTTCGGCGGCATCGACATGTGCGTCAACAACGCCTCGGCGATCAACCTCGGCTCCATCGAGGAGGTTCCGCTCAAGCGCTTCGACCTGATGAACGGCATCCAGGTGCGTGGCACGTATGCGGTGTCGCAGGCCTGCATCCCGCACATGAAGGGCCGGGACAACCCGCACATCCTGACATTGTCACCGCCGATCCTGCTGGAGTCCAAGTGGTTGCGGCCGACGCCGTACATGATGGCGAAGTTCGGGATGACGTTGTGCGCGTTGGGAATCGCCGAAGAGATGCGTGACGCCGGCATCGCGTCGAACACGCTGTGGCCGCGCACCATGGTGGCCACCGCGGCCGTGCAGAACCTGCTGGGCGGGGACGAGTCGATGGCGCGTTCCCGCAAGCCGGAGGTGTACTCCGACGCCGCGTACGCCGTCCTGACCAAGCCGTCGAGCTTCACCGGCCACACGCTGCTGTGTGAGGACGTGCTGCTGGAGTCCGGTGTCACCGACCTGTCGGTGTACGACTGTGTACCGGGCTCCGACCTCGGCGTGGACTTCTGGGTCGAGGGCGCCAACCCGCCGGGCTACACCGGTCCCTAGAGGCCTGCACGAACGTGCAGTCACGGTAGCGGCGCGCGCCTGCCGGCTACCGCGGACGCACGCTCGCGGGTCTGCCGAACCGGGCGTGCACGCCCGGGGAGAACACCGGGCGCAGCATCGGTCCGGCACATGCGATGCCCGCGGCGGCCACCAGGTCGTCGTCGAGCTCGTCGACCTCGGCGCTGTGCAACGGCCACGTCACATGCTCGTTGGGCACCCACCACGTCCGCCCCGCCTTCCGGGTGTGCGCACCCCACCGCGCGGTCAGCCACACCTCCAGCGGCGTGGGTGCGACGACCCCGCCGACGGTTACCGCGACGTGGCTGCGCAGGCCGCGGTCGGGCCAGCGCCGGACACTCGCATAGCGGAGCCGGTCACCGCTGCGGGTCACCCGCATCTCGGCCCACGTGTACGGCACGCCGAGCCCGACACGGGTCACGGCCACGACGGCCAGCCGCTGGGTCTCCAGCGACCGGAACAGCACGCCATGCCGGCCGGCGTCGTCCACCGAATACAGTCGGACGTTGGTTTCGGCGAACGCGCCGAAGTACGGCAGCGGCCACCTGGTGCCCAGCTTGGTGTGCCGCATCACGAACGGCACCAGGCCGACGTAGGTCAGTCCGTCGGCGAAGACGTCCGGGCGGGTGCCGGGCGGGAACAGATGCGCGACACCGCCGGGGTCGACCGGCCAATGCAGGAACGTGAGATCGGCCCAGAACTGGTCGAACAGGACGGGACGCGGCAGCGGCGGGGCGTCCACCGCGAACGAACCGAGCTCACCATCCACATTGCCATAGTGGCAGGCTGTGTCCGTGTCATCGCCGAGTCTCTGGTCCGCCGGGCGCTACGACGCCGTCGGGCAACGCATCGCCCCGATCGCCGAGCAGGTCGTCGACGCCCTCGATCGGCGGCAGCCGCTGCGCGGCGCCGCGGTGGTCGACCTCGCCTGCGGCACCGGCAGCGCCGCCCTGGCGGCCGCGGCCCGCGGGGCACAGGTGACCGGTGTCGACCTCACCCCGGAGTTGATCGCCATCGCCGCGGGGCGCGACGGCGCCGACGCGGTCACCTGGCGCACCGCCGACGCCTCCGACACCGGCCTGCCCGCGGGTGCGTTCGACGCGGCGGTGTCGAACATGGGCATCATCTTCGTAGATCCCGACCGCCAGGTCGCCGAGATCGCGCGGCTGCTGAAACCGGCTGGCCGACTTGCCTTTTCGGCGTGGGCGCGCGATGCCGACAATCCGTTCTTCGACCCCGTCGTCGCGGTGCTAGGACCGCCGCCGGCGACGGGCTTCTCCCCCGACCAATGGGGCGATACCGACACGCTGACCACCCGCCTGGCGCCGTTCTTCGACGACATCGACGTTCAGCGCGCCCGGCACCGGTGGGAGTTCGAGTCGATGGCCGCGGCGCTGCACTTCCTGCGCTCGGAGTCGCCAATGCACGTGGCGACCTTCCGGCGCGCCGCCCCGGCGCAGCAGGACCGGCTCGCCGCGGAGTTCGAGATCGCTCTGCGCCGCCATCTCGAGCCGTCCGGCGCGGTGGCGTTCACCGCCCCCTACGTGGTGGTCAGCGCGACGTTGCGGGCGTGAGTCCTCACTGCGCCTGGTAGAGGATTCCGCGCCCGATCGCCTCGCGCACCACCGGCAGCGCCGCGGTCGCCAGCGCGTCGGCGTCGACACCGTGGAAGCTGGCGAGCAGCTCGATCAGCGTGCCCAGCGGAACCTCGCCCCGGCAGCCGGCGAACAACGCCCGCGAGACCTCGTCGACACCGATGACCGCACCCGGGCCGCCGGGGCGGCGTACCGCGGCGCCGATCACCTGCCACCCGTCGGGGCCGGGCAGGGACTGCTCCTCCAGGAAGACCGGCGCGGTGGACAACCGGGCGGCCAGCAGTCGCTCGTCGCCGGTGTCGTGCAGGTACTCACGGCGGGCCAGGAACGCCTCGACTTCGGGCCCGGTCAGCGCCTCGTCGGCGCCGGTGATCTCCTCCAGGACCTGGTCGGGAGGCCGCGTCTCGCCCACGCGCGGCGCACGCAGCGTGACCATGCCCATGCCCACCCCGGCAATGCCCTCGGCGTCGAACCAGTCCAGCCACTGCCCGCCGCGGCGCGCCGCCTGCTCCGGCGACTCACCGGCGTCGGAGGTCCACAGCGAGACATAGCTGATCGGGTCGGCGAACTCGCGCTGCACCACCCACGCGTGCAGGCCGGTCCCGGCCAGCCAGCCACGGACCCGGTCGCGCCAGCCCCCGTCCTCCTCGCCGTCGCGCACGATCCAGTTCGCCATGATCTGCGCGGTGCCACCCGGCTCCAGATGGTCGGCAACCTGCTCGATCATGCTCTGGCACAACGCATCTCCGGCCATGCCCGAGTCGCGGTAGATGTAGTCCAAGGAGCCGGTCCCCACCACGAACGGCGGGTTGGACACGATCAGGTCGAAACGCTCACCGGCCACCGGTTCGAACAGACTGCCGCAGCGCAGATCCCACGACATGCCGTTGAGACGCGCGGTCGCCGCGGCCA